>ENA-OQHL01000207-OQHL01000207.1-human-gut-metagenome-genome-assembly--contig:-NODE-207-length-48712-cov-6.114624_pt1 | contig 48712 bp, 31 predicted proteins | sample MGYA00242565_ERZ504723 | MGnify/ENA primary metagenome ERZ504723 (study PRJEB26092, sample SAMD00036211) | human gut metagenome | host: Homo sapiens | study: EMG produced TPA metagenomics assembly of... | reverse complement strand
TCGACGGTAACTTCTCATTAAATGTTTCTGCTAACAGCACATTGACCATTTCTTTTGTCGGCTATAAGACGCAGACTGTTTCAGTGAACGGAAAAACCGCACTGAAAGTAACCTTGCAGGAAGATACGGAAGTATTGGACGAAGTTGTAGTAGTAGGTTACGGAACGATGAAAAAGAGCGATTTGACTGGTGCCGTATCTTCTGTCGGAGTGAAGGACATCAAAGACTCTCCGGTAGCTAATATCGGTCAGGCAATGCAGGGAAAGGTATCCGGCGTGCAGATTATCGATGCCGGTAAACCGGGTGATAATGTCACCATTAAGATCCGTGGTTTGGGTACGATCAATAACAGTAACCCGCTGATTGTCATTGACGGAATTCCTACCGACTTGGGATTGTCTTCCTTGAATATGGCTGATGTGGAACGGGTAGACGTATTGAAAGATGCTTCGGCAACAGCTATCTATGGTTCCCGTGGTGCCAACGGTGTGGTGATGATTACCAGCAAACGTGGTGCCGAAGGTGCCGGAAAAGTAACGGTAAACGCAAACTGGGCTATTCAGAATGCCACTAAAGTGCCCGATATGCTGAATGCTGCGCAATATGCCGCCTTGAGCAATGATATGCTGTCTAATAATGATGATAATACAAACCCTTATTGGGTAGACCCTTCTTTATTGGGAACAGGAACGAACTGGCTGGATGAGATGCTACGTACGGGAGTGAAACAAAGCTATTCGGTTAGCTATTCCGGTGGTACGGAAAAGGCACATTACTATGTATCCGGTGGTTTCCTCGACCAGTCCGGTATCGTGGAAAGCGTTAATTACCGTCGTTTCAACTTTCAGGCAAATAGTGATGCCCAGGTTAATAAATGGTTGAAGTTCACTACTAATCTGACATTCAGCACCGACGTGAAAGAAGGAGGAACTTATAGCATCGGAGATGCGATGAAAGCACTCCCCACCCAGCCGGTAAAGAATGAAGACGGTAGCTGGAGCGGTCCCGGACAGGAAGCGCAATGGTATGGAAGTGTCCGCAATCCGATCGGTACGTTGTATATGATGACGAACGAGACAAAAGGATATAACTTTCTGGCAAACATCACCGGAGAGATTGCCTTTACCAAATGGTTGAAGTTGAAAAGCACCTTCGGTTATGACGCCAAATTCTGGTTTGTCGACAACTTTACTCCGGCTTACGACTGGAAACCGAATCCGGTAGAAGAATCTTCCCGCTATAAGAGTGACAACAAATCATTTACCTACCTGTGGGATAATTATTTTGTATTCGACCACACTTTCGCCCAAAAACATCGTGTAGGTGTGATGGCAGGTTCTTCCGCCCAGTGGAACAACTATGATTACCTGAATGCTCAAAAGAATATCTTCATGTTTGATAATATCCATGAGATGGACAACGGCGAGAAGATGTACAGCATCGGTGGCAGCCAGAGCGACTGGGCACTGCTTTCTCTGATGGCACGTCTCAACTATTCTTACGAAGATAAATACCTGCTTACAGCCACTGTGCGCCGTGACGGTTCTTCCCGCTTCGGTAAGAACAACCGTTGGGGAACATTCCCTTCCGTTTCTCTGGCATGGCGTATTTCGCAGGAAGAATGGTTCCCGAAAGACAACTCTCCGGTGAATGACCTCAAACTGCGTATCGGATACGGTGTGACCGGTAATCAGGAAATCGGTAACTACGGTTTTGTTGCTTCCTATAATACGGGAGTCTATCCTTTCGGCAACAACAACTCCACCGCTTTGGTATCTACCACCCTTTCCAATCCGAATATTCATTGGGAAGAGGTACGCCAAACCAACTTCGGTGTGGATATGAGCCTGTTCAATTCACGTGTCAACCTTTCGCTGGATGCCTACATCAAGAAGACGACTGACATGTTGGTGAAAGCTTCCATCCCTATCACCTCCGGTTTTGAAGATACTACTGAAACCTTTACCAATGCCGGCAAGATGCGCAACAAAGGGGTGGAGATGACCCTGCGCACCATCAACCTGAAAGGTCTTTTCTCTTGGGAATCTGCTTTAACGGCTACCTATAACAAGAATGAAATTCTGGACTTGAACAGCGAAACCCCGATGTTTATCAATCAGATGGGTAATTCATACGTGACTATGCTTAGAGCCGGTTATCCGATCAATGTATTCTACGGATACATGACCGACGGGCTTTTCCAAAACTGGGAGGAAGTAAACCGCCACGCCACCCAACCGGGAGCCGCTCCGGGGGATATCCGTTTCCGGGATTTGAATAACGATGGAGTCATCAACGATGAAGACCGTACCGTTATCGGTAACCCGAATCCGAATTGGTTCTTCTCTTTAAGCAATAATTTCTCTTATAAGGGCTGGGAACTCTCCGTTTTCCTGCAAGGCGTATCGGGAAACAAGATTTATAACGCCAACAATGTTGACAACGAAGGAATGGCAGCCGCTTACAACCAAACCACAGCCGTATTGAACCGCTGGACGGGTGAAGGTACCAGCAACTCTATGCCCCGCGCCATTTGGGGAGACCCGAACCAGAACTGCCGTGTATCCGACAGATTTGTGGAAAACGGTTCCTATCTCCGTCTGAAGAATATCACGCTTTCGTATACACTGCCCAAAAAGTGGATGCAAAAGATTCAACTGGAAAATGCCCGCATCTCTTTCTCTTGCGAGAATGTGGCAACTATCACCGGATATTCCGGCTTCGACCCGGAAGTGGATATTAATGGCATCGACAGCAGCCGTTACCCGATTTCACGTACCTTCAGTATGGGCTTGAACTTTAACTTTTAAATCAGGAGAAAGAATATGAAAAAGATAATAACTTTGGTATTTATGTCTGCCGTGCTGGCATTGACATCGTGCAATGATTTCTTGGATAAATATCCCAAATATGGCGTCGATCCCGAGTCGGAAGTGACGAACGAGATTGCTGTGGCACTGACTACTGCCTGCTACAAGACTCTTCAGTCATCTAATATGTATAACCAGCGTATTTGGAGCCTCGACATCATCGCAGGCAACAGTGAAGTAGGAGCCGGAGGAGGTACTGACGGTTTGGAGACTGTTCAGGCTTCCAACTTCATAGCCCAGAGCGACAACGGCTTTGCCTTGTATGTATGGCGTTCTCCGTGGGTTGGGATCGGACGTTGCAACATCGTGCTTTCCAATTTGCCTTCAGCATCTATCTCCGATGAGATAAAGACCCGTTGCATGGGTGAGGCTTATTTCCTGCGTGCACATTATTATTATATTCTGGTTCGTTTGTACGGAGGGGTGCCTTTGCGCTTGGAGCCGTTTGAACCGGGAGAATCTGCGGATATTGCCCGTAATACGGTAGATGAGGTATATGCTCAAATTCTTTCCGACTGCAAAAATGCAGTGAATATGCTTCCTCCGAAAAGCAGTTATGGAGATGCTGACAGGGGACGTGCCTGCAAAGAGGCTGCAATGGCGATGCTGGCGGATATTTACCTGACACTGGCTCCCAATCATCGTGACTATTATAATGAAGTAGTGACCTTGTGCAATAACATTGCTGCAATGGGATATGATCTGACTCAATGCAATTATGCCGATAACTTTAATGCGACGATCAATAATGGTGCAGAATCTCTCTTCGAAGTGCAATACTCCGGTAGTACGGAATATGACTTCTGGGGCGGTGATAACCAGTCATCCTGGCTGTCTACCTTCATGGGGCCTCGTAATTCGGGTATGGTAGCCGGTGCTTATGGATGGAACCTGCCTACGGAAGAGTTCTTCAAGCAATACGAAGACGGTGATTTGCGGAAAGACATCACTGTGTTGTATCAGGGTTGTCCTGCTTTTGACGGTATGGAATACAGACGTTCCTGGTCGAATACGGGTTATAACGTACGTAAGTTCCTTGTGTCGAAAACCGTCTCTCCGGAGTATAATACCAACCCCAACAACTTTGTAGTATACCGTTATGCGGATGTCTTACTGAAGAAAGCGGAAGCTTTGAATGAGCAGGGACATCCGGAACAGGCTGCCGAACCATTGAATATCGTTCGTAAGCGTGCCGGACTGGCAGAGCTGCCGACCACTCTGACGCAGACCGAAATGAGAGAAAAGATTATTCACGAACGTCGGATGGAACTTGCTTTTGAGGGACACCGCTGGTTCGATATGATCCGGGTTGATAATGGAAATTATGCATTGACATTCCTGAAATCTATCGGTAAGAATAATGTGACCAAAGAACGTCTCCTGTTGCCTATTCCGCAGACGGAGATGGACTCCAATCACCTGATGACTCAAAATCCCGGTTATTAATCCGTTTTATAATCATTCATTTAGACAAATAATATGATGAAGAAATATATATATCAGTTGTTTTGCTCTCTTTTCATCGGCGCAACGATGGTTGCCTGTGCCGAGGATTATATGGAGACAGATAAAGGACATGATACTCTCACCCTTTCGGTGAATCAGCAGGAGTTGGTGTTGAACGAAAAGAACCATAGTCAGGAGGCGCTGGCGCTTTCATGGACTACCGGAACGAATTATGGAAGCGGTAACCGTATCTCTTATACGCTGGAACTGGCGAAAGCCGGAACGGATTTTGCGAATCCTTATTCGGTAGATTTGGGTACGGGAACGTACCAATGGACTAAGAAAGTGGAAGAATTCAACCAATTCCTAAATACGCAGTTCGGTATCGGTTATGACGTGAAAGCAGAGCTGGAAGCACGTATCACAGCCGTCGTTGCCGGAATGGAAGATCAGAAGCAGATTGCGACGACTGCCTTTACGGTGACTACTTATCAGCCGGTTACTACCACGCTTTACCTGATTGGCGATGCTGCCCCGAATGGATGGAGCGCCGATGACGCAACGGCGATGGAACGTACGGATAATGGACAGTTTACATGGACAGGAAAACTGAACGTCGGATCGCTCAAGTTTATAACGACCTTAGGAGAATTCCTGCCGTCGTACAACCGTGATGCTACTGCCGGAGAAGAACTCAAACTAATTTATCGTACATCGGGTGACCAACCGGACGAGCCGTTTACAATCGATAAAGAAGCAACTTATATCGTAAAAGCAAACCTGCTCGACTTGACGTTGACACTTACCGAAACAGAAGATATTGGCTGGAGATATGAGGAATTTTTCATTGTCGGTTCGTTTACTGGCAACAATGGTTGGGGATTTGAAGCACTGTCTAAAGATGCTGCCCAAATGGATCTGTTCCATTATGGAGCCGTGATTCCCTGGAAGGCAGACGGAGAATTTAAATTCGCTTCTGTGGCAGACTTCGGTCAGGCGGATGCTTTCTTCCATCCTACCGTGGCTAATGCTCCGTACACTTCGACATCGGTAGTACTTGGAGGAGATGACGATACTAAATGGCAGATGAAGGAAGCCGAATGTGGCAAGCCTTATAAAGTATGGTTCTACACAGGAAAAGGAAAAGAGAAGATGCTGATGCGTCCGTTCACTCCTTACGAAGGATTGTATCTGGTGGGTGAGGCAACTCCGAACGGATGGAGTCTGGACAATGCTACTCCGATGACTAAGAGTGCAGACAGTCCTTATATCTTTACCTGGAGCGGCACGCTGAAGGCAGGTGAGATGAAGATATCCTGCGATAAGCAGTCAGACTGGAACGGGGATTGGTTTATGGCGGATAAGAGCAACAAGGCTCCGACGGGAGAAGTAGAGACGGCATTGTTCGTTACCAAGTCGGATGCGGAGTTGAACAGTATGTATCCGGATACAGATTTGGGTAGTTTGGATTATAAATGGAATATTCAGGAAGCCGGTTCTTATCGGATTACGATTGACCAGTTGAAAGAGACGATTTCGATTGTGAAACAATAAAACAAGAATTCAAGATGAAGAAAATAATATATTGGGTGGCTGCTTTCCTGTGTATGGCTTGCAGTGACGATCATGGGTCGAACCAGGAGAATGGAGGAGCTTCGGGCAGTGTCACCGAAGTGACTCCGGTAACATCGGATTTAAGTGTGGACCTGTCTACGGATAAGGCTTTCTATAAACCGGGGGAGAAAGTGGTATTTACAGCAGAAGATGCGTTGCCTGCCGGAACTAAAGTTCGTTATCGTCTTTTAGGGGAGGTTGTCGGAGAAGAGTCGGTGGTAAATGGTACCAGTTGGACATGGCAACCGCCTACTACTGATTTCAAAGGATATATGGCGGAACTGTACCGTCAGGAGAATGGTACGGATGTGATTGTCGGTACGATTGCGGTAGATGTATCCAGTGATCCGGCACGTTTTCCGCGTTATGGTTTTGTCGCTGATTTCAGTCGGGAGAAGACGGCTGAAAAGACACAGGAAGAGATGGCGTATCTGAATCGTCATCACATCAATTGGGTACAGTTTCAGGACTGGCATAATAAACATCACTGGCCGTTGGGCGGTACACGCACACAGTTGGACGAAGTATATATGGACATCGCTAACCGGGAGGTTTATACAAGTTCGGTGAAAAATTACATTGAAGCGCAGCATCGTTTCGGTATGAAGTCTATGTTTTACAATCTTTGTTTCGGAGCGTTGAAGGATGCCGCTACGGACGGGGTGAAGGAGGAATGGTATTTGTTTAAGGATGCTTCTCACACTACTAAAGATAGTCATGATTTGCCGGGCGGATGGAAAAGTAATATTTATCTGGTAGATCCTTCTAATAAGGAATGGCAGAAATATTTGAACGAAAGGAATGATGATGTATATGCGAACTTTGCCTTCGACGGCTATCAGATAGACCAGTTGGGACGACGCAGCACGCTTTACAATTACAACGGTATTCCGGTCAATCTGCGTGAGGGATATGCTTCTTTTATTGAAGCGACGAAGCAGGCTCATCCGGACAAGAGTTTGGTGATGAATGCGGTCAGCCGTTACGGTGCCCGCCAGATTGGGGAGACTGGTAAAGTTGATTTCTTCTATAATGAGGTGTGGGCGGATGAGGCTGATTTTACCAATCTGAAAGCCATTCTTTATGAAAATGGAGTCTATGGTAATTATCAGTTGAATACGGTTTTTGCAGCTTATATGAATTATAATAAAGCGGATAACCGGGGAGAATTTAATACGCCGGGTATCTTATTGACAGATGCTGTTATGTTTGCTTTGGGTGGTTCGCACCTGGAGTTGGGAGGCGATCACATGTTGTGCAAAGAGTACTTTCCGAATGAGAACCTGACAATGAGCGAAGAACTGAAAACAGCGATGGTTCGTTATTATGATTTCCTGACTTCTTATCAAAATCTGCTTCGTGACGGTGGTACGGAGAATAGTGTTTCCATGAATTGTACCAATGGCGAAATGAGATTGAATAGTTGGCCTCCTCAACAGGGATCAGTTACGACTTATGCCAAGCAGGTAGGTGGCAAGCAAGTGATACATCTTCTTAATTTCTCGCAAGCGAACAGCCTTAGTTGGAGAGATGTGGACGGTACGATGCCGGAACCGGCTTTGATTACAAAAGCGGCTTTGCAAATGAATCTGTCGGCAAAGGTGAATAAGCTATGGGTAGCGTCACCGGATGCACACGGAGGGGCTTTGCAGGAATTGGCCTTTACACAGGAGAATGGAGTTGTCTTTTTCACATTGCCTTCCCTGAAATATTGGACGATGATTGTGGCTGAATAAAGCGGCTGCTACAGAATAACTAAAATGATAGGTATGATGATTAGATATAGATTATGGGTATGGGTGTTGTGCCTGGTATTTCCAACATGGGTTTGGGCGGAAAATGAGACACGTACATGCACTTCTTTTACACAGCAGGGACGTCAGGTGACTTTTCACCTGGCGGACAGTGCCGCGTTGCAATTGCAACTTTGCAGCTCTTCCGTCGTGAAAATCTGGTTCTCACCCGACGGGCAATTGCAACGAAAAAATGCTTCGTTTGCAGTGATTAATGAAGAACTGGAAGAGGTAGGAACTATTCATGTGGATGAACAGGCGGCCTGTTACGAGATATTTACTCCGAAGTTGCGTATCCGGGTGAATAAATCTCCGATGAGTCTTCAGATATTCGATAAATATCAGAAACTGCTGTTTAGTGATTATGCCGATAAAGGCCATGTCAGTGAAGGAACGAAGAAAGTGGAATATAAAGTGCTTCGTCGTGACGAGCACTTCTTCGGACTTGGTGAGAAAGCGGGAAAGATGGACCGTCGTGGCGAGTCTTATAAGATGTGGAATAGTGACAAACCTTGTTATAGCGTGGTAGAAGATCCTCTTTACAAGAGTATTCCTTTCTTTATGAGTAATTACCGGTATGGTATTTTCTTTGATAACACCTATAAGACGGAATTCAAATTCGGAACGGAAAGCCGTGATTATTACAGCTTTGAAGCTCCGAACGGGGAAATGGTATATTACTTTATCTTCGGTAAAGACTATAAAGAAATCATCAGCCAATACGTCGGACTGACTGGAAAACCTATCATGCCGCCGAAATGGGCGTTGGGTTTTGCTCAATGCCGCGGTCTGTTGACAAGTGAAAAGCTAAGTCGTGAGATAGCCGAAGGCTACCGGAAACGGGGAATACCTTGTGATATTATCTATCAGGATATCGGCTGGACAGAATATTTGCAGGATTTCGAATGGCGCAAAGGAAACTATGAAAACCCTAGGAAGATGCTTTCGGATTTGAAAGAGATGGGTTTTAAGGTAGTCGTATCTCAAGACCCGGTAATTGCACAAGCCAACAAAAAACAATGGGAAGAAGCAGACCGTCTGGGCTATTTTGTAAAGGACAATACGAACGGCAAAAGCTACGATATGCCCTGGCCGTGGGGTGGGAACTGCGGAGTGGTAGATTTCACCCTGCCTGCCGTAGCCGACTGGTGGGGAACTTATCAGCAGAAACCTATTGACGATGGTGTCTCCGGCTTCTGGACAGACATGGGCGAACCTGCTTGGAGTAACGAGGAGCAGACGGAACGCCTGGTGATGAAGCACCATCTCGGTATGCACGATGAAATCCATAACGTCTATGGCCTGACCTGGGACAAAGTGGTGAAGGAGCAATTTGAAAAGAGGAATCCGGACCGTCGTGTTTTCCAAATGACCCGTGCTGCTTATGCCGGCTTGCAACGTTATACGTTTGGCTGGACGGGTGATAGCGGAAACGGAGACGACGTACTGCAAGGTTGGGGACAATTAGCCAATCAGATTCCTGTAATGCTTTCCGCCGGATTGGGATTAATCCCATTTTCTTCCTGTGATATCACCGGTTACTGTGGGGATATTGAGGATTATCCGGCTATGGCCGAACTCTATACCCGTTGGATTCAATTCGGAGCATTTAATCCTTTGAGCCGTATCCACCATGAGGGAGATAACCCGGTGGAACCGTGGCTTTTCGGGCCGGAAGCGGAAAAGAACGCGAAAGCGGCTATCGAACTGAAATATCGTTTGTTACCGTATATCTATACTTACGCCCGCGAAGCGTATGATACAGGATTGCCTATCATGCGGCCTCTGTTTCTGGAATATCCAATGGATATGGAAACTTTCTCCACGGATGCCCAATTCCTGTTCGGTCGTGAATTGTTGGTAGCTCCTGTGGTGAAGAAAGGTGCTCGCACAAAGAACGTGTATCTTCCCGAAGGCACATGGATAGACTACAACAACAAGCAGACGGTCTACACCGGAGAGCAATGGACTACCGTTGATGCTCCCTTGTCCTCTGTTCCCATGTTTGTGAAGCAAGGTTCCATCATCCCTACCATGCCGGTGATGAACTACACCCATGAGAAACCGGTATATCCACTTACTTTTGAAATCTTTCCCGCCCAGGAAGGTGCACAAGCAGCCTTTACTCTTTACGAAGATGAAGGAGAAGACTTAGGATATCAGCGTGATGAATTTGTCAAAACACCGATTATTTGCAGCACTCTGGCAAATGGATATGAACTGACCGTCTCTGCCCGTGAAGGAAAAGGATACACTGTTCCCGGTCCGAGAAATCTGTTGTTCCGTATTTATTCTGCGAAAGCTCCGAAAGAGATAACTGTCAAAGGAAAGAAGATAAAGCAAACTAAACCGGAACGTTTGGAAGAAAATCTGGAGAATAACACTGAAACTGTAGCGTGGAGTTGGGATAAGGAAACAGGTGTCTGTAGTGTGAGAATACCTGATAAAGGTGTTGATGAACAGTTGATGATTACTTTTAAATAAACAGGGAGCTGTTGGCAAGCTAATATTCAGAGTTTTTCTTTCGTTTTATATGGATAATGTGTAGATTCGCACGAAACTCATATCAGAAATGTGTAAGTTATCACATTTCTGATATCAAAAGTGTGATTCATTATGAGAAGCTTTTCCAACCCGCTTACCTGATTCGCTATTCAATGCTGAATTTGAAACAAGATGGTAATTTGATTAATATCCCCCTGTTTTTGGCGGATAAGACAAAAGAGCTATTGAAGGATAAAAGTTGAAAGAGCCTTCTGAAGGAATCAGTAGCCTCTTAAAAAACGATGATTCTTAAAAAAGGAATATTTAATCATTGGAAGAAGGACGTGAATTGCAGTTTGGTAAAGAAAAGCAGGAAAATGTCCTGCATTTGTAATTACGCGATTCTCTATTTCGGCTGTTTCGAAAATATGCCAATCAAGCTGCGATAGATTTTTGATTATTTTTGTTATTTGGAGAGCAGATGCCCGAATAACTAATCATTTTATTATTTTTTCCTTTCCGATATATTATGGTAAACTAGAGATAAAAATGTTTCTTAATAGTCCATTTTTATCTTCTTCACCGGGGAACGATAGCTTCCTCGGTGAGGAACAAGTCGATGCACACCGAGGAACACTTCGTTGGTTTTAAAGCAATGAGCGGTTTCTGAATAGAGAAAGATGCATATCCTGTTTGCTTTTATGCAATATTAGGCATCCTTTTGTATGCTCATGCGTTTATTTATGCAGTTTATTTTCCGGTTCGTTATTTTCTAATTGGCCATTTCCTTGTATAATATTAAAAATAGAACATTGCTTATTAAATAGGATTAGCTGTATACAAGAGACTGGATAGTTTCTCGCATACAGCTAATTAAATCTATTCTTTTACGTATCTTAGATATGTCCGTATTCGAATTCCGGGATATCGCCTTTCGCGGACATTTTAGCAAAATCAATCAGATTGGCCAAGTGGCGGAGCACCAGTTCTTTCATTCCTTCTTTGTCCCTATCTTTTATCTTCTGTAACATTTCCCTATGTTCTGCATGAACCGTTTTTTTGAGGAACAGCACAAACTTTGTATTTTTGATAATATTTTAAAATATCGGGAGTAATAATAAGCAGGAGTGAACTGATAACCGGATTATGTCCGCCTTGCGCAATGGCCTGGTGAAAGGCAAAATCTTTTTCGACACGAAGGTCTGTATCAAACTTTTCTTCCAGTTCGACAAGCGTGTTTTCGATATTCTTCAAATCCTCTTCTGTGCGGTTTACTGCGCATAATTTGCAGACCTCTATTTCCAGAAGTACACGTACATAAACCAAGCTTGAAAAATCATATCTGCTGATTTTCAATGCATCGGTAATCATAGTATCCAACTGGTCTTTGGAGAATTCGGATACCACTGTTCCACTCTGAGGATATGTTTTTACAATACCGTATAATTCCAGTTTCTGCAATGCCTCGCGAACATGTGACCGACTGACTTTCAAAAGTTCGGATAATTTACGCTCAGAAGGGAGACGCTCTCCCGGTAAAATCTGACGTTCTGATATTTGTTTTTTTATGTGTTCTATTACATGCTTAACTGGTTGCGAATTGATTTCGTCTTTCATAAGATATAAATATTTTAAAAAGATGACCTTTTCCGTTTCGGCTGTAAAAGTACAAATATTATCTTTCAAAGTAAAGCTTTCTAGTAAAAATATTCTCCTGTCCTTTTATATAGAGGTACGCGTAACGTGTTATTTATAAGCGGCTTATATCTAATTATTAATAAATATTAATTGGTAGACCAAAATTTTGGTTTACCAATTTTAATCGTTACGTTTGTCACAGAAATTAAAACACTAATCTATGAACAACTCCTGTATTTTTAAAAAAGTCGTGATGATGTTCCTGTTGTTGGTAGGGACATTGAACGTTTACTCCCAGCATGTAGTTACTGGTAAGGTGATAGATGAACAGGGTCCGTTAATTGGAGCTTCGGTGACAGTGAAAGACGCTGCCGTTCCTACCGGTACTGTGACGGACGCTGAAGGTAAATACTCCATTAAGGTTCCTAATTCCAAGACAATTTTGGTTTATTCGTATATCGGTTACGTTGATAAGGCGGAAGCGGTTGGCAAACGTACAGTTGTGAATGTGACGTTGGAAGAAGATTCGAAGATGTTGGATGATGTTGTGGTAATCGGTTACGGTACACAGGCGAAATCTCATTTGACAGGTTCGATTTCAAAGTTGGAAGGTGAGAAGCTGATTAATGCTCCGGTGAGTGATGTCACTACTGCCTTGCAAGGTGCTATGACTGGATTGACGGTTTCTAATGAGACATCGGAAGTGGGTGTGACTCCTTCTATCCGGGTACGCGGTACGGGTTCCATTTCCGCAGATAGTGAACCGTTGGTTATCATAGATGGATTTCCCGTATCCGGTGGTTTGTCGTCTATCAATGCTGCGGATGTGAAGTCTATTGAAATTTTGAAAGATGCGGCTTCGGCTGCTATTTATGGTTCACGTGCTGCCAATGGAGTGATTATGGTGACGACAAAGAGCGGTACGCCGGACAAACCGAAATATTCTTTTAAGTTCTATCAGGGATTTAAATACGCTTATCAGTTGCATGATATGATGACTTCTTCCGAATGGTTGGGCTTATTGGAAGAAGAAGCTGCCTTAGGTGGTCCGAAAGTACCGAGTGCTGCTCGCGGGGCTGCTTATTTGGAAAGCCAGATGGGGACTACCGACTGGCAGAAAGAGGGCTTGCGTGATATGGCAGGTATCACGAATGTGCAGATGAGTGTTTCGGGCGGACGCAAAGAGACGAAATATTTTATTTCAGCGGCCTATACTAAAGACCAGGGGGTGATGCTCAACAATTCACTGGACAAACTGAATTTCCGTACTAAAGTGGATACCAAACTCTCAAAGATAGCTACGGTGGGTGTTAATATATCCGGTACATATAGCAAGACGGAACGTCCGAAAAATAACTTTATTGATTTCTATCGTACTCCCTCTTTTTTACCGGTTTATCACAATGCATATAGCACAGACCTGACCGGATATACCGGATTTGCAAGAGGTAGCCATTTTAACAATATTATGACACCGACTGCCGTGGATGCCGATGGAAATCCGTTGTTGGATGCCGACGGTAACCGGGTATTGGAAAAATCGTCTCCATTTAGCTCTGCCAATAATAATCCGGCGAGCGTAATGACTAATACTTTCCGTTGGAGCGAGACTATGCAAGGATTGGCCAGCATGTATCTCACGCTTGATCTTTGTAAAGGATTACAGTTTAAGACATCCAACGGCTTGAATGTTCGTTTTGCCCCTTCTTATTATTATGCAAATAAGGACGCTACGAAAGACAAGGAAGCAAGCCGTGCTACTTATTCCAGTGCACTTTATATTGATTTGTTGAGTGAGAATACCTTGAGTTACCATTTGGACTTTGGAAAGAATAAAGACCATAGTCTTGACGCTTTATTGGGATATACTGTAGAAAAGACACGGAATCAGCGGGTGGCTATGGCTGCGACGGGATTTGCTACGGATGACATCCATACTTTGAATGCTGCCACTGTTTACGAGTTGGCTAGTGAGGGTAATGGAAATACAGCGGGTACGGGAACTTTCAGATATCCGGATGTTGTATTGGAATCTTATCTGGGACGTGTCAATTATAGTTATCTGGGGCGCTATTTGTTGTCTACCTCTCTACGTCTGGACCGTTCATCGCTCTTTTCCAAAGGAAACCGTAATGCCTGGTTCCCTTCCGTATCACTGGGTTGGCGCGTGAGTGAAGAGAAATTCATGAAGGGTATCAAGGCTATTTCTAACTTGAAACTTCGTGCATCGTATGGTGTGACAGGAAATAACCGTATCAGTTATAATGCAGCCCTCGAGGTATTGAACAGTGCGAATTACGTGACCGGCAAAGGTACGGGTTCATTGGTTAATGGTTCTGCGAATATCTCTTCTTCGCTGGCTAATTCTAATATAACATGGGAGCAGACTGATGAGTTTAACTATGGTCTGGATTTGGGACTTTTCAACAACCGTATCAATCTGGCGATAGATGCTTACTATTCAGTGACGCGTGCGTTATTGTTCGAACAACCGACGCAATCGTTTACCGGTTACACACACTATTGGAATAATATAGGAAAAGTCCGTAACTCAGGTTTGGAAATCCAGCTTGATACGCATAATATGAAAAGCCGTAAGTTTTCATGGGATACTAATATAAATTTCTCACTTTCGCGTAATAAATTATTGGAGTTAGGCGGTGAACAACAAATGATTTCTTTGGGTGAAAGAAATGAGGGTTATCTTGCTAAAGTGGGTGAGCCGTTGATTCAATTCTATGGATACAAAACGTGTGGTGTATGGAATAGTGCGGAAGAGATTGCAGCTAATCCTCATTTTTCAGACGATGCACCGGGGGGGATACGCATTGTCGATACCAATAATGACGGCTCTTTGACTCCTGAAGACCGGGTTGCGTTGGGCACTCCTTACCCGGATTTCACATGGGGCATCACCAATACTTTCCAAATTAAAGATTTCGACATCTCATTCCTTATTCAGGGTGTACAGGGCATCACAGTGCTTAATGGTGATGTATATTATAATGAAACAAAGAAGTGGAACAAGAAGTACACAAAGAACCGTTGGGTAAGCGCAGAACATCCGGGTGACGGAAAAACGCCTTATCAGAATGTGAAAACGGGACATGACCTCATGCTTACTGATTATCCTTTGCAAAATGCTTCTTATGCTTGTCTGCGTAACTTTACAGTGGGATATACCTTGCCGGCAACTGCTGCCCGTAAGATTAAGTTATCAGGTGTACGTTTTTATGTGTCGGGCAGTAACTTGCTCTATATTTGGGGAAGTGGCTACAAAGGCATTAATCCGGAGTCGCGTATGACATCCGGTAATTATTCCAGTGCAATGATTTCGGGGTATCAGCGTGGTGGGTTCCCGTTGACTTCTACCATTTCTGCCGGTTTTGATATTAATTTTTAATGGAGGAAAACGATGAAAAAAATAAATTATATAGGATTATTGTTAATCGTCATGGTATTTTCCGCTTGTGATTTGGATCAATATCCTTATTCGGAAGTGGCGGCAGATAAGTATGTGAAAGATGCTTCGTCGGTAAATAATCTGGTGCTGGGTTGTTATAATTCCCTGCATGATGTGATGTATTACGAATGGGCCATGACAGAATTGCGCTCGGATAACGGACGTATGTATGCTGCAGGTTCTTCTTCGAATACTACACGACTGGTGGAACAGCTCGACCAGGGTACTATCGTACCGGAAAACGAATGGGTGGAAACGTACTGGAATGCCTGTTATGCCACAATTGCACGGGTAAACAATGTTATATCTTACCTTGATGTAGTGACGGACGAGACATTGCGGAACCAATATGAGGGAGAAGTACTTTTTCTTCGTTCATTGGAGTATTTCAATCTGGTCCGTTTATGGGGGCCGGTATTTATCGTTACTTCCAAGGTTCCTTCTGAAGTGGCCCGTGATATGCAACGCTCTACGGTGGATGAAGTATATGCGCTTATTGAAGGAGATTTGGAGAATATTGTCAATAATGAACTGTTGCCCGGTAAGATGGCGGACGGTGACTTGGGACGTGCTGACCTGAACGCGGCAAAAGCGTTGCTTGCCAAAGTATATGCTACGCACTACCGGGCGGGTGACGAGAAATATGCCCGTGCCGCCCGACTGTGTAAGGAAGTACTCGAAAGTGAATCTGTGGGAAATCCGCAATCGGGTAGTGATCTTGTGGCTTATGATAAGGTTTTTGATATTGGCAATGAGATGAATAAGGAGATAATCTTTGCAGTTCGTTACCTTTCGGGAAATGCCGGTATCGGTTCGCCGTTCGGCAATATGTTTGCTCCGGTCAATAATGGTGCAAATGTGATTATCGGTACTTCTTCCGGTTATAATACTCCTACTGACAATATTATTGCAGCTTACGAGCAAAGAGGTGCGGGTGCTGATAAACGTCTGGATGTGAATATCGCCCAGAAATATTTCAATACAACTACTCAGACGTGGGTGACGGAAGGTAATTGCCGTTACTGTAAGAAGTATGTAAATCCTGTAACTACACAGTATGATGGCGAAAGTGACTGGCCTGTGATTCGTGTGGCTGATATTGCTTTACTTTATGCTGAATTGACAAATGAAATCTCGGGGCCTTCGGCAGACAATCTGAAGTATTTGAATATGGTTTGTGAACGTGCCGGTGTTTCTACATATACACTGACCGACCTGCCAGGTCTTTATGATTTTAGAAAGGCTGTACGTAATGAGCGCAGGCTTGAACTGGCTTTTGAGAACCAGCGTTGGTTTGATCTTCTTCGTTGGGGTATCGCTACTCAGACAGTAAACAACTACTTGAACAGCGAGCTTCTTTATACGGAATATTCTTATACGGTGAATGATATAGAAGATTGGCAAACATTTCTGCCTATTCCGGTGAGTGTGATTGACATTAATCCAGAGATAGCACAGAATACGGGTTATTAATCTTTTAAATGCTTACGAATATGAAACAATATAGAAAATGGAGTCTGGCATCATTGTTTGTCTGTTTATTCTTTTTGTGTGGTTGTGATTCTACATCGATGAAGGATGTGGCGGTTAGTTCACCGGAAATTCTTTCTTTCTCGCCCGAGAGTGGAAGCATAGGTAGTGAGATTGTTGTTACCGGAGAATATTTGGATGATGTGGTAAGTGCTACTATCGGTGGTGGAAAAGCCGTTATCCTACAGAAAGTGTCCAACCGGCGTTTGTCTTTGAAAGTGACAAATCAGGCACGCAGTGGTAAAATTGTATTGGTAAATTCGATAGGTGAGGGTGTGTCCGAAGGAGATTTTATCCTTGAATATCCGGCTCCTGTCGTTTCACAGGCGGGAATGCCTTCAGAAGTTGAAATGGGCAATAATTTGTTGCTTTCCGGTAGTTCCATGAATGTGGTGAGTGCTGTTCTTTTCACTGCCGAAGGGGGGACAGAAGGAAATGAGGCAGAGATCATCTCACAAAGTGAGAATGAGATAGTAGTAAAGGTTCCTTATGTGGAAAGCGACAAGGCTATTGTAACATTTAAATATTTTAATGGAACAAAAGAAGTGGAGACGTCAAGTTCGTCTGCACCCAAGTTCACGGTGAAACGTTATCAGCCGGAGGTTACAACTACTGTATTTGAACCAATCAACGTGGGAGATATGGTAGTGCTGGAGGGAGCATATCTAAATAAGATTGATAAAGTGCTGTTAGGTGATATTGAGTGTACTATTACGTTGCAGACTGAAACTGAATTAAAGTTTGTTGTACCTTCATCTGAGAATTATGTAGATGGAGATAATACGGTGGTACTGAAGATTTCCTATTTCGACGGACGCGAAGTGCACACCTTGACGGATGTGTTTGTGGTGAAAGTGCCTTTCATTTATTTCTGGGAGAATAGAAAAGTATATGGTCAGGGACGTATTGAGGGACAGCTATCTTCTTTCTTCTCTCCAGAAACGGGATTGGTCTATGCAAATAGTGATTGGAGTACTGTAGTAGATCCGGTTTCTATGAAATATAAAGCTGCTACTTGTTCTGCTAATAATAAACCGGCGGTTTCAGAGAGCGAATATAATTCAGTAAATCCCTATTTTTTCTTCTCAGGAGCTTCTGCAGGGCAATTACAGATTAATAGTCCGGCAAACTCAAAAACACAATTGAGAAACTTCTATTCTACAACAAATTCCAGTTCGCAAGTGACAGGAGGAAAAATAGATTGTTATGGTACACCGGCATTAACTTTCTTATGGCTTGACCCATCTAAATCAGGCTATAAAACTCTGATTGATGAAGTGAAGAACGGTACATTATCAAAGATTGATGAGACTACTTTCCCAATAGATGTGGAAGCTAAAACTTGTCGTGGTTTTAGTATTGCAAGTGCAAAGGCTTCGCCTAATACAGATGTTTGGGCACCAGATATATTTAAGGTAGGTGAAGAAAAGGTTGCCAATGTAGATGCTGTTTTGCTTGTATTCTATTATAATGTAAAAGGATCAGTCGATAATGTTGCTGATAATATAAAACGTATCGGAGTTTTACACATAAAAACAGTTGACTTTAAGTTGTATAATAACACGAATGCACCTTCGTCCAGTTCTATTGAATTCGATATGTACTGGCAGAAACAAGATTACGATTACTCAAAAGTTCAATAATTAATGATGACACGAAATATACATAAGGCAATTATAGCGCTCCTACTTGTCGGGCTACCGTCAATCACTTTTGCAAAAAGATACGATGTAGCGCTTCCCGAAGTAGCTTCCTATTTAAAAACTGCCCAACCCGGCGACCGGATTTACATCAAGGACGGCCAATACAAAGATATGCAGTTGAAATGGATAGGCAAAGGAACGGAGAAATCTCCTATTACGATAGAAGCCCTGAACCCCGGAAAAGTAAAGATAGAAGGTGGCTCCATCTTGCGGATAGCGGGCGAGTGGCTATCTGTCAGCGGATTGCATTTCACTGACGGATATGCTCCCAAAGGTTCCGTAATAGAATTCCGTAACGGACAAGAACTGGCTAATCACTGTCGTCTGACGAATTGTGTGATAGACAAATTTAATCCGTCCCGCCGGGACCAGGCTTACAGCTATATATTGCTTTATGGTCGTCACAACAGAGTAGACCATTGTTCGTTGACAGGAAAACTTAACTTGGGGGTGACACTGATTGTCATCCTCAACGACGAACGTTGTCTGGAGAATCATCACCGGATTGACCATAACTACTTTGGAGAAAGACCCGTGTATGGCTCGAACGGTGCCGAAACAATGCGCGTAGGAACTTCCCAGCAAGCTTACAGTTCTTCAAATACGGTGATTGAGAACAACTTGTTCGAACGTTGCTCCGGTGAAGTGGAAGTAATTTCTATTAAATCCAGTGATAACATCATCCGCAACAATACGCTGTTGGAATGTGAAGGAGTGGTAGCACTGCGTCATGGTGACCGTAATACTGTGAATGATAACTTGTTTATCGGTAACGGACGTCGTAATACCGGCGGTATCCGTGTCGTCAATGCCGGACATCAGATTTACGATAATGTATTGGTCGGCTTGGCAGGTACCCGTTTCTTCTCAGCTTTGGGAGTTATGGATGCCGTACCCAATTCGTTACCTAATAGATATTGTCAAGTTGTTGATGTCAAGATGTACCGTAACACATTCGTAGATTGCACGAATATAGAATTTGGTACAGGCAAGGATATGGAACGTACTCTTGCACCGGAAAAAGTCTCATTCACGGATAATATCATCATCAATAAAGGACTCGACCAGCCTTATATAGCCGTTGACGACGTAGCGGGTATCCAGTTCAAAGATAACAAAGTGCAATTGGCAAAGAACTACTCGGCTCCGGGATTTACTACGGAAAAAGTAAAAGCTCCCCAGTTGCCCGACGATGCTGCGATACGTAAGGATAAAGGCGCTTCCTGGTTTAAGAACCAAGTGGCACACCCAGCAGCGAATGTTCATAAGGAATACAATGTGTCTCCGGGAACGAACTTGTCCGAAGTCATTCATTCGGCAGAACCGGGTGGCGTCATTATTTTGGCGAAAGGCACATATCCTATCCAACGTGCTATGTTCATTGACAAACCGTTGACTATCCGTGCAGCCGATGCAGCCAACAAGCCGCTTGTCCGTTTCAACGGAGATAAGCCGGATAATATGGTAACTATTGCCGATGGCGGCAAAATGGTCATTGAGAATATAACATTCGATGGCGTATTAGAGCCCGGAAAGGCTTTGGCTAAAGCAGGAATTTCTACTGCCTTTGATATGATACAACCTTATACACTGATAGTAGACGGCTGCGAATTCCAGAACTTCGGAGAAGGCGGATTCTTTGCCATTAAAGGAACAAAAGCTACTTTTGCCGAAAGCGTTACCATCCGCAACTGTCTTTTCCGCGATTTATCAGGAGATGCTATCAACTATGCGGCAGAGAAAGATGATATAGGTCGCTATAATGCCGACGACATGTTGATTGAAAACTGTTCCTTCTACCGTCTGTTGGGTTTACCTATTAATATTTATCGTGGCGGAAGCGATGAAAGTACGGCAGGCCCTTATATTACTATCAGACATTGTACCTTTGTAGACTGTTGCAACAAAGAACGTGGAAGTGTCATGCGCCTGATTGGCCCGCAAGTACTGACAGTAGAGAACTGCAATTTTGATAATAGCGGACGCGGCGGGGCAACTATCCGCCTGGATGAGGCGACCTGGGAGAAAGTACGCATTGCAAACTGTAATCTGTGGAATTCCGGTAGAATGATGACTACCACTTCCCAGGCAATACAGGGAAAGATGTACAATTTCCGTCCCGCATATATCAATGCCGAAGCATACGATTATACTCCGGTTGAGGGTAGCGAACTGGAAAAACTCTCTATCGGCTTGAAAAAGAAGTAGAACAGTTGTCATACGATACTATTATTGAAATAGAAAATGATGTAAGATGAGAAAACTTATTATTTGCATATTCATGGTTTTAGGTGGATACCTCTTTTCATTTGCCCAACATCCGTCCCTTCTTTTCACACAGGAAGAAGTGAACGAGATGAGGGCAGGAAAGGGGACAGTACCCGCATTCGACAAATCTCTTTCGGAAGTGTTGGCCGCAGCCGATGCAGCAGTAAACTCTCCTGTTTCCGTACCGGTTCCCGTAGATGGCGGTGGCGGTGTGGTACACGAACAGCATAAATCCAATTACTATGCCATGTTCCATTGTGGAGTTGCCTATCAGTTGACAGGGGATAAGAAATATGCCGCCTACGTGGGCGATATGTTGGAAGCCTATGCAAAACTATACCCTACTTTAGGGTTCCACCCCCTGCAACTTTCCCCCGTCCCGGGACGTCTGTTTTGGCAGACACTGAATGAAAGTGTATGGCTGGTGCATACAGCGGTTGCTTATGACTGTATCTATAACACACTCTCATCCAAACAGCGTGCCACTATCGAGAAGAATCTTTTCGTTCCGATGGCGGACTTCATCATGGACGGTATGGGAGACAACCATGCAAATAACAAGACATTCAATAAAATGCACAACCATGCTACATGGGCTACGGCCGCCGTCGGTATGATTGGCTTTGCGATGAATCGTGAAGATTACGTAAAGAAGGCACTTTACGGTTCTGACGGAACAGGCAAACGGGGCGGCTTTATCCGCCAGATGGATTACCTGTTCTCTCCCGACGGTTACTTCACGGAAGGAGCCTACTATCAACGTTATGCCATCTGGCCTTTCGTCATCTTCGCCCAATGCATCGAGAATAAACTGCCGGACTTGAAAATCTTCAATTACCGGGATAGCATTCTTTCAAAAGCCCTCTCCACATTGATACAACTTTCTTATGAAGGCGAATTCTTCCATATTAATGATGCCTTGCTGAAAGGGCTTTCCGCACAGGAACTGGTATATGCGGTAGACATATTGTATAATGTTAATCCTTCGGACAAATCACTGCTGTCCGTTGCAAATAAGTACCAGCATACTTATCTCCCTACTAGCGGCGGTTTTAAAGTAGCCCGTGATATTGCCCGCGGAGAAGCTGCTCCGATTATCTATCGTAGCAGTGTATTTCGTGACGGGCGCAAGGGGGATGAAGGCGGTGTAGCCGTAATCCGCTCCACAGATTCTAATCTGAACAGCGCCTTGACACTGAAAGCTACCTCACACGGCTTGAGCCATGGACATTTTGATAAACTGACAATGGCTTATTACGACAATGGGAACGAGATTCTGCCCGACTACGGTGCTTCCCGCTTCTTGAATATCGAAGCCAAGTACAAAGGTCATTATACCCGTGAAAACCAATCGTTTGCCAAACAGACTATTGCGCACAATACATTGGTCGTGGACGAAACATCCCACTTTGCCGGAGATATAAAAGTCTCTTCCCGTTATCATTCAGATATTATTTACCATGATTTCAACGGCGGACATTTTCAGGTAATGGTGGCGAAAGACACCAATGCCTATCCCGGAATAGAGATGAAACGTACACTGGCTTACGTGACTACCCCTTTCCTGCAATTCCCGTTAATCTTGGATGTGCTGCAAGCAAATGCGGACAAAGAGCACCAATACGATTACCCTATCTGGTATAACGGGCACTTCGTTTCCCTGAACTTCCCTTACGCCAAAGCAACTAACGAACTGAAAACTCTTGGCACGAAAGACGGCTATCAGCATATTTGGCTGGAAGCCTGGGGACAGAACAAGAGCCGAAATACATCAAGCTTCACCTTTGTTAATAAGGATCGTTTCTATACTATTAGTATAGCTACTACTGCGCAAACAGAGATGAAGATGCTTCGTCTGGGTGCCAATGACCCTGATTTCAACTTGAGAAACGAAACCGCTTTCCTGATAAGGGAAAAAGCACGGAAGAACCATACATTCGCCACTTCCATCGAAACGCATGGAGAATATGATGTGGTAATGGAAACTTCCAGTAACCTGACCTCATCTTGCGAAGAGGTGAAAGTCGTGATGGATACGGCTTCCTATACAGTGGTGAAAGCAACCTATAAAGGCGGGCATTCCGTAATGCTTTGCTTGAGCAATACCGATGCCGACAAAGAGAAAGGGCACCGCCTGACGGTCGAAGGCACTATGTATGCTTGGAACGGTCGTTGCGGAGTATTTATGAAATGATGATTAGTTTTCCGTTTCTCAGGTATTAATACCTGTCTTCTCAAGTATTAATACTTATCGGCTCAACTGTTAACACTTGACAACTTAACAGTTAACACTTGACGAACGGTGAATTAACTTCTGAAATACAGTGAATTAACAACTTGATTACAGGATGTTAATATGGGATGAGATAACTAATGAAAGATGAGTTATAAATGAATCGAGAATATAATAAACCATTAATAGACAGAAATATGAAAACATGTAGTGAAACTTATCAGTTTGAGAAAGATTTGAAGTGGGAAAATCCTGCTCCGGGTGTAAATCGCCAGATTATGGCGTATGACGGTCAGTTGATGATGGTCAAAGTGAAATTTGACAAAGGTGCAGTAGGGAGTATGCATGAGCACTACCACAGCCAGGCGACTTACGTAGTAAGTGGCAAGTTTGAACTAACCATTGGCGATAAGAAAGAAATCCTTTCTGCCGGAGACGGCTATTATGTAGCGCCCGACGAGCTGCATGGTTGTGTTTGCCTCGAAGCCGGTATCCTGATTGATACGTTCAGCCCTGTGCGTGCAGACTTCTTAAACCTGTAAACGTATGAAGGTAAAAGGACTCCGATGGATGGTTATCGGGTTAATTATGCTGATAACCATCATCAACTATCTGGATAGAGGTACGCTCAACTATATGTGGGTGGCTAATATCGACTATCACTTGGTTTCCGAAGCGGATGCGTCGGCAGATAAAGGTAATCATGCCGTCCTGGCAGGAGAGCAGTATATCCTGACAGCCGCTAATGGCAACCGGGATTCTGTCAGCGTAGCCAACGTACAGATGAAGGAGAAGAACGGCGTTACGTTCGTAACCAATCGCGAAGGTATCGCTATCGACCTCGACTTGATAGACCGCAACGACCCGGATGCTTCGCAGAAAGCGAAAGATATTCTTGGTCTGATAACTATCTTCTTTATGATAGCATACGGTATCAGCCAGCTTGTCTCCGGGAAACTGTACGACAAGATTGGATGCCGGAAAGGTTTCTTCTGGAGCGTGCTCGTCTGGGGGGCGGCAGATGCATTAGCATCCCTTTCACGGGGAATCTTCTCGCTGACCTTCTTCCGGATGATGCTCGGATTGGGGGAAGCCGGTCCGTGGCCCGGTACGACGAAAAGCAACGCCGAATGGTTCCCGCAGAAGGAACGCGCTTTCGCACAGGGTTTGTTCGGGGCGGCAGCATCCATCGGTTCAATCCTTGCACCGATTATTATCCTGATGCTCTTCATTGCTTTCGGCTGGAAACTGACTTTTATTGTAGTCGGCGGATTAGGACTGATTTGGTTGATTCCCTGGTTGATTATCAATAAGGAAGGGCCGAAGAAGCATCCCTGGATTACAGAAGAAGAACGTACCTATATCTTGAGCGGTCAGCCCGAACAGGAGCTGAAAACCGAGGATAAAGGAAAAAGCTGGGGCGAACTGCTCCGGGTGAAAAAGAACTGGTCTGTCATTTTGGGACGGTTCTTCCTCGACCCTATCTGGTGGATGTTCGTGACATTCCTGCCGTTATATCTGGCAGATGTGTTCCACTTGAATATCAAAGAGGTGGCATTCTCCGCTTGGGTTCCGTATGTAGGTGCGGCATTGGGAAGTATTGCCGGCGGCTGGTATTCCGGTTGGCTGATAAACCGGGGACATACGGTGAACTATGCCCGTAAGGCGGCAATGCTGCTTGGTGGGATTATCATCATCCCGTCTATCTTGGCAGCTATCATGTCTACTACGGCTCCGGTCGCTATCGTTTTCATGGCATTGGTACTGGGTGGATTCCAGTTCTTTATGACGAACTTGCAGACTATCCCGAGCGACCTGCACAGCGGCAAATCTGTCGGCTCGCTGGCAGGACTGGGCGGTGCTTCGGCCGTATTAGGTACTATCCTGGCAATCCTTTTTGCCAGTTATATTACGAATTGGATATTATTATTCAGTCTGTTGGGAGCTTTGGTGCCGCTATCGCTGTGTTCCATCTTCCTGACAGTAGGAGAGATTAAACAAATAAAAAAATAAACGTATTTTAAAAACAAGACAATTATGAAATTAGAAGGAAAAGTAGCTATCGTAACAGGTGGCGCACGCGACCTTGGTCGTGCAATATCAGTGAAATTGGCAGCAGAAGGTGCAAAAGTTTGCCTGAACTATTTCGACAATGAAGCCGATGCACAGGAAACATTGGCACTGATTAAAAATGTCGGTGGCGAAGCAATCGCAGTTCAGGGTGATATGACAAAGGCTGCTGCGGTAAAGAATCTTTTTGCAGAGTGTAACAAGGCATTCGGCGACAAGGTAGATGTATTGGTGAATGTAGTAGGCGGCATTGTAGGCCGTAAGAAAATCACCGAACAGGACGAAGACTGGTATGACTTCCTGATGGATGTCAATATGCGTTCCGTATTCCTCTGTACCCGTGAAGTGGTTCCGATGATGCCGGCAGGCGGTTCTATCGTCAACTTCTCTTCATTGGCTGCCCGCGACGGCGGTGGCAATGGAGCTTCCATGTATGCAACCGCGAAAGGTGCGGTAATGACATTTACCCGTTCCATGGCGAAGGAACTCGGCCCTCAGGGAATCCGTTGCAACGCTATCTGTCCAGGCACGATTGCCACTTCTTTCCACGACCGTTTCAATACGCCGGAAAACCGCGAACGTATGAAGGCTTCCTACGCATTGCGTCGTGAAGGAACTGCCGATGAAGTTGCCGACCTGGTTTGCTTCCTCGCTTGCTCCGAATCTTCTTACCTGACAGGTACGAACATTGACATTAACGGTGGCTGTTTCTTCTCTTAAAGAAGAAAGCTGATACCGTCATTCCGAACGTAGTGAAGAACCTGCCCCTTGGCAGATACCAGAAGCAGGTTCTCCGCTTCGCTCCGAATGACATACTTACCTACTTTAAAGAAAATATTTATGAGACGAATCTTTGCTATATGGGCTGTATGCCTCTGTTGGGGGATACTGAATGCCGCCCCCTTAGGCCCGTTTAATGCGACTTTGCTTGAACAGCTAAAAAACGACTATCAGAAAGGTGAGAAGGAAGTCACCCGATACATTGAACTTCAGGAAAAGGTGGCAGAGAAATATATAAAGATGACTCCTCTATCGGTGACTGCCAAGAAAAAACTTCCCCCCAGTAAAGATCCCAGGGATTATATGACCTTATCTCCCTATTGGTGGCCTGATTCTACAAAAATAGACGGACTTCCCTATATCCGGAAAGACGGTGAACGAAATCCCGAAGTCTACGAATACCCCGAACGTGAGAATGCCAACCGTTTCGGTGATGCCGCTTACTGCCTGGGAGTACTCTATTATATCACAGGAAAAGAAGTCTACGCCAAAGCATGCGCCAACCACTTGCGGACATGGTTCACAGACCCGAAACTGGGTATGAACCCGAATATGACTTATGCCCAAGCCGTGCCGGGTATGAAGAAAATGAGAGGTTCGGGCTTCATAGACTCGCGCCGTTTCAGCCGTGCGTTGGGTGTTGCCAAACTGATAGAAGGCTCGAAAAGCTGGACTCCCTCGGATAAGAAAAAACTCGATGATTGGGCTACCGCCTTCTGTTACTGGATGGAGAACAGCACGCAAGGGCAAAGGGAATCTCATGCCGCCAACAATCATGGCTTGTGGTACGAAGCCATCCACTTGATGGTACTGGCTTACTTGGACCGTACCGACCGTATCCGCGAAGTGGCGGAACAAAGTATTCTCCCCAAGATGGGTGCACAGATTGCCGACGACGGCTCGTTACCCCAGGAACTGAAACGGACTCTCTCCCTGCATTATTCCACTTTCGCTCTGGAAGCCTTAATGGAAGCCAACCAAATTACCAGCCAGATAGGCATCAATCTATGGAGTACCCCTGCTTCCAACGGAAAAGTGGCTTCGCAGGCGGTAGATTATCTGTATCCGTTTTATCTGAATCCCGAAGACTGGAAATTTAAACAGATTAAACCTTTCGACCAGTCCCGTGCCGCCATTCTTCTTTATGAAGCGGGAACGGCATTGGGTAATCAGAAGTATGTCGATACGGCAAAGCGCATCGGTTTGAAATACAGTACGTCCGATGTGGAAACAATACCTTATCTGGTTTTAAAGAAGAAATAAAATTTGAAGAAGAAATAAGATTATCTGTACCTAATATAAAGTGATAACATGAAACTGAAACTGATTTTTTGTTTGTGTATGCTGCCGCTTCTCTGCCTTGCGCAGGAATCTCAACCACAGCAGTTCTCCAACCGCTATGGCATGAAGATGACGCGGAACGACGACGGTTCTTATGCCTTGTTGTATGCAAAGAAATATGCGAAGTTTATTGATGTGAACACCATTCCCGATGTGATGGTTCCCTATACCTATCAGGCAGACCGCTTGAAAAGCAAGGATTATAAAGGAGTGACTACAAAGGACATCGTCTACAAGAAACATAAGGATTACGAATTGATACTCACGGTAGACTTTGCTGAGACAGAGAAGCCTGCCCCGTTTGTCGTTTATATCCACGGTGGTGGATGGGCGCGCGGTAATAACGGCTCGTCCCGGTCTTTATCCCAATACTTGGCGAAACAGAAAGGCATAACAGGCGTACGTGTCTCTTATACATTGGCACCTCAATCCGATGCAACGGTGAAAGTCTCTATCCAGGATATTCTGGACGCAGTGAAGTATGTACAGGAGCATGCCGCAGAACTGAACATTAACCCTGATTGCTTCGGTTTCCTGGGTACTTCTGCCGGTGCGCACTTGGCAGCAGTAGCTGCGATGACTGTTCCCGGTACAAAGGCTTTCGTAGGCTATTCCGGAATATATAACTTGGAAAAGGCTGCCATCACCATGAAAACAAAAGACCCTCAGCGTATTGCATACTTCTGTGACAGAGAGCCGAAAGTGCTTCGTGAAGCCTCTCCCATAAATCTGATTCCAAAGAAGGACGTTCCTGCTTCCATGCTGGTATGTGGCACGTGTGATGTTACGGTAGAGTGTGAACAGAGCGAAATGTTCGCATCGGCTTTAAAGAAAAGAGGGGGAGTCTGCGACTTGTTGAAGTATGAATACTATGACCATAACGTAAGTTCGAAGACTTCGGACAAGATGGAAGAGATTTTCTTCAAGTCGGTAGATTTCCTGACTAACCATATTAAATAAATCCAAATGAGAAAAGGAATTTTATTCTTAGCTCTTTTCGCCTTTATCGCCTGCTCCAACAGTTCGTCGGAAGTGATAGATGAGAAAGAACAACTGAAACCGGAACAACCGGTGGATGGCACATTAACCGCTGACGGTAATAGCGCAAAAACGTATGACTTGATTAAACGTTCGGGCTATAACCACGAAGCTCCCGACTCCTCGCGCGAACATAAGACAGAGCACTTCCAACATATTCAGCAGGTGCATGACAACCAGCTAAATAAGTACGTATTTGCTTTCTTTATTCATGCCGAGATAGATGATGACCGCGGACTGACAAACATCACCGACCGCCAGCGTAATGAGATAAAGACGGATAATAAGTCTCCGAAAAGCCTTGTCGGACAAAAGGGAGAGACTATGGTGTTTCGCTGGAAATTCTGTTTGCCGACAGGATTCCAGACGACAGCCAAATTCTCCCATCTCCACCAGTTGAAGGGTATTGATAATTCATCGGGCACGGCAGACGTCGGTTCTCCACTCATTACCCTGACTGCTTATTCCAACAGCGGCAGTAAAGGCGGTCAACAACTGCGCGTACGTTATGACAAACGTGGCGGAAGCACTACTACCCTTGCCAGTACAGACCTTGCTGGCTTCCTCGGCAACTGGGTGGAAGTAGAAGAAAAAGCCTGTTTCGGTGAGAACGGTTCGTATGAAGTAGTCATCACACGCATAAAAGACGGAAAAGTTCTCTTGGAATTTAGTTCTGAAAAGATGGATATGTGGCGTACGGATTGTACGGGACTTCGTCCCAAATGGGGTATCTACCGCTATTTGGGTGAAGATAGGACCTGGCAAGACCAGTTGCGTGACGAAGAAATTCGTTTTGCCGATTTCTCTATCAAGAAACTTTAGAGAGGGATTTTAAAGAAAACCTTAGAAAAGGACAAACAGTTCGTTTTGTCTATTATGGTGGTCTCCTGTCCGGAATATACTTTGAGGTATATTTTCGGGTGGGAGATTGTCGTTTATTATAGGCATATTAAAACTAAATATGCTAGGGGAAGACGGTGGGATATTTGAATGGGGTATTGATGTATGTTTTGTCAAAAGCAGGTAATTTATGTTCTTCTGATTTTATATCAAGTTGCGTGATTTGTATTTAGTAGGATTTCTACTTGACGAAACCTGAAAAGATGGAGGAGGTAAGATATGTTTTGTCGATTATGATTTATTTTCTTTCTATTGCTTGGTAATATCAGAAAAAGCTATATATTTGTGCGGTCAATCTATAAAATTGAGGTAATAGCCAAGAAATAGTATTACTGATATTCATGGCAGATTGTTTAAGTAGAGTCTTTATTTGAAATGGTAAGGTAATGAATAAGAAAGTAACATTAAAGGATATAGCTATAATGCAATCCGGCATATACATGAAAACTGATTCACAAGGTGAGGTCAGGTATTTGCAGGTAAAGGATGTTAATTCGGAGAATAAACTTGATTATACTCAAATAGCTACGGTAATAAATACAGGAATAAATGATAAGCATTGGTTGAAAAACGGAGATTTGTTGTTTGCGGCTAAAGGAGGCTCCAATTATTGCATACAGTATGAAGGGACAGAACGAAGTACTATAGCATCTTCATCTTTTATTATCATACGTCCCGTCATTAGTAACATATTACCGGAATTCCTTTGTTGTTTTTTAAATACATCGTCCATTCTTGGTATGTTGAAGAATGCAGCAGTAGGTACAGGTATTCAGGTGATTCCTCAATCGGTAATGGGGGAAATACAGCTTGATATACCATCTATAGAAGTACAAAAGCTTGTTGTAGAAATGGATCGGTTGAGAAAAGAAGGTGAATGTATTCGTAGTGAAATTGATATACTTAAACAGAGTTTGCAAGATCAGTTGTTGATGGATTCTTTAAAATGATTGTATTATGAAAGAGAAAGCATATTATATCGTAAGTAAAGCACGGCAAATTTTGGGTGGAACGATTTCTGCCGATCAGTGCAGGGATTATGTATTGGCTCTGCTATTTTTGAAATCTGCAAGTGAGTACTATAAATCAAATAATTCTTTTCAACAAGATGATAATAGCCCTGCTTTACGTTTGTTAGTGTCCGAGCGCAGTTCTTTCGATTATCTATGTAAAGAACTTGATTCACCGGAACTTGGCAGATTGATAAATATGGCTCTTTATGAACTGGAGCAGGTGAACGCTTTGGTTACTGAAGGTTATGAAATCAATAAAGCTATTGATTTCGAAAGTAATATATTAGGAGATATGAACGCGAGATCGATCAAGTTGCGTGAGCTTCTTTTGCTTTTTCAAGAAATCAGGCTGACTAATGCTACCGGGCAGTTGATAGACGTTGGTGATTTATATAATCAGTTGTTATATATATTTGCTGAAGAAGCAGGTAAAAAGATAAATAATGTGCTTACTCCTACAGAGGTAGTTAGTTTGATCACGAAACTAATAGATGGCGATAGAAAAAATGCTTGTTTGTGCGATCCGGCATCCGGTAGTGGTACTCTGTTGGTTGAGGTCGGTAAAAAAATGGGGATCAGAGGTACTGAGCTCTATGGGCAAGAAGTGAATTGGAATTTGTATGCATTGACAAAAATGAATCTGATGCTGAATGGCTTCAAGGGTGCGACTTTTCTTTGGGGAGATAGTCTTAGTAATCCTAAATTGTTGGATCATGGAGGGCTAAGAAAGTTTGATATTGTTGTCTCTGTGCCTCCATTTGCGGATAAGTGGGCAGCCGAAGAGGCTTATAGTGATTTTTACAAACGCTTTAAATATGGCATTCCTCCTAAAAGTCAGGTTACATGGGCGTATATAAGTCATATTTTGGCAAGTTTGCGGAATGACGGACAAGCTGTTGTAGTAGTACCGGTAGGCGTTTTGTTCCGAAATACTGAAAGTAAGATACGAGAGCAGATTATTGAACATAATTTACTTGAGGCAGTTATTGAATTGCCGCCGAATCTATTTTATGGAGCGGCTATCTCTACGGCAATTCTTGTATTCAGAAAGGAAAGAATGAGGACGCAAACTTTATTTGTTGACGCACGGAAGGGGTATATTTCGAATAAAGGACTTTGTAAACTTTCTGATAAAATGCTGGAACAGCTTTCGAATACATATAAAAAGTTTCTTGCCGGAGAAGAGATGGGGAGAGAAAAAAAAGGTTGTTCGTTCTATATCGCTACGCAGGATGAGATACGGCATAACAAGTACGATTTGAAAGTAATTAAGTATGTAGAGGATAAGATTGAGAGAAAGGAGATTGATGTAAAAGTTGCTTTACAAAGAATAGATGAATTGGAAGAGCGGTTAAAGTGTATTGATAAGCAATTTAAAGATTGTGCATGGCGATTGAGGGAGCTGACTAAAGAATAGTAATTATGAAAAAAAAGACACAGGTGTATGATAGAAGTTATAGTTACAATAGTCACAATTTTAGGAGGAGTAGTTACTTTGCTTTCATATTTCTCGAAGGAAAAAGTCAGAGTGACAATCTGCTGTACAGAGAGTACATTGCTGACGCAAAAACCTAAAATACCTGGAATTACTGTCTTTGTACAGTATGAAGATACGATACCGGTTGAAAATCTTTGGAGAATATGTTATACGTTAGAGAATACGGGAAATAGAAATATTATTGGTGAAGGTGCCCAATCTTCTTTAGTGGCTAAAGGGGGCGGACTTCCATTATATACGAAAAATGTAAAAAAGATGATTCAATTATCAGCTACGGACAATAATATGGTAGAGTTGAGAGATAATATGTTACATTTTAAACAGTGGTTGCCGGATGAGTGTATCACAATTGAAGCTTTGGTGGAAAGCTCGGGTGAGAATCCTGAATTATATATTGATGAACATGACATCATTAACTCTAAAGTAATTTTTAAGAATAGTACTAATAGATGAATATAAAATAAATAAAACCATGAAAAAGATTTTTTCTCTTCTCTTTTTGCTTGTTACTTGCATTGCTCAAGCACAAAATGTTTATCGCACCGATAAAGATATATCTTATGTCTCTGGTTCCGAAACGGACACCTATCGTCAGGAGCGTTGTAAACTGGATATTTATTATCCTGAAAACAAGAAGGATTTCTCAACTATCGTTTGGTTTCATGGCGGTGGTATGGAAGGTGGAAATAAATTTATTCCCAAAGAATTGAGAGAACAAGGGTTTGCAGTAGTGGCGGTGAATTACCGTTTGAGTCCGAAAGTAAAGAATCCGGCTTACATCGAAGATGCGGCTGAAGCTGTGGCATGGGTTTTCAAGAATATTGAGAAGTATGGCGGTCGTAAGGATTACATTTTCGTTTCCGGTCATTCTGCGGGAGGTTATCTTTCATTGATTCTGGCAATGGATAAAAAGTACTTGGCAGCATACGGAGCAGATGCCGATAGTGTAGCTGCTTATCTTCCGGTGAGTGGTCAGACGGTGACACATTTCACTATTCGTAAGGAACGCGGTTTGCCTGACGGTATTCCGGTGGTTGATGAGTATGCTCCGGTAAATAAGGCCCGCAAGGAAACTGCTCCTCTCGTGTTGATTACGGGGGACAAGCATCTGGAGATGGCGGCAAGATATGAAGAAAATGCGTTGCTGGAAGCTGTCTTGAAAAGTATAGGTAACAAGAAGGTGACTTTGTATGAAATGCAAGGATTCGATCATGGTCAGGTACTCGGTCCGGCATGTTGTCTGATTGCAGATTATGTGAAGAGATTCAAATGATATATTGTTCTGGCAAGAAGTCAGATATATGTGGTATGAATTTACCACATATATGGTATTTACCCTGAACAGAATCCGCACTATCTTTGTCATATATTAAAACAAGAGAAATTTAAAACAGATATATATGGAAAAGATAGCAAGAAAATTGACGGATTTGGTAGGTAATACTCCGTTATTGGAACTTAGTAACTATAATACAAGTAACGACCTGAAAGCTCGTCTGATTGTAAAGATTGAGTCTTTCAATCCGGCAGGAAGCGTGAAGGACCGCATAGCATTGGCTATGATTGAGGATGCAGAAACGAAAGGAATTTTGCATCCCGGAGCAACTATCATTGAACCGACCAGTGGAAATACCGGTGTGGGATTGGCTTTTGTTTCAGCTGCTAAAGGCTATAAACTGATTCTGACGATGCCCGATACCATGAGTATCGAACGGCGTAATCTTCTGAAAGCTTTAGGTGCGGAATTAGTATTGACTCCTGGTGCAGATGGTATGAAAGGAGCCATTGCCAAAGCTGAAGAACTGAAAGCGGTCACTCCGGGGGCAGTCATCTTACAACAATTTGAGAATCCTGCTAACCCCGCCATGCATTTACGGACTACCGGTCTGGAAATATGGAGAGATACCGAGGGGAAAGTCGATATCTTTGTGGCCGGAGTAGGTACTGGCGGGACAGTTAGCGGTGTAGGGGAAGCGCTGAAGATGCGTGATCCGAGTATAAAGATCGTGGCAGTAGAACCTTTTGATTCTCCGGTACTCTCGGGAGGAAAACCAGGTCCGCATAAGATTCAGGGAATCGGTGCAGGGTTTGTTCCTAAAACGTACAAGGCTTCTATCGTAGATGAGATTATTCAGGTGCAGAATGACGATGCCATTCGTACGAGTCGTGAATTAGCCAAACAGGAAGGTTTGTTGGTAGGCATATCTTCAGGCGCAGCCGTATATGCTGCTACGGAACTGGCGAAGCGACCGGAAAATGCAGGGAAAATGATTGTTGCATTATTACCCGATACAGGTGAACGTTATTTATCTACCATTTTGTATGCTTTTGAGGAATATCCTTTGTAATAATGCCGCTTTCCTTCAGATAAAAACAACTGCTCCTTTGGACTCAAACGATTGTCTTTTTGTTGTAGACATACGGTCGTTTGGATCAAGAGGAGCGGTTGTTTAAATTTGGTTGAACAGCCGTTTGAGGCTGTTCAACCGGTTAGATGATAATTTGAGTTCACCACGAAGTAACGTAGTGTCTCATAGAGTTATTGTCGGGAGTGTATACATTAATAATGCGCATTTATTTATAAATACCTACTTATAAATGCCTACTTATAAGTAATAGTTAATACTTGATTTCCGCATTGCATACGGAAATCCCCTTGTTCCAGTATCCATTGCCCATCGGAATTGACAAAAGCCAAGTCGCTGCCTTTGATGGATAGAGTGACAGTTCGGGTTTCGCCTGGTTGCAGTTCAACCTTTTTGAAGGCTCGTAACCGGCGGTTTTCGGGAGTAAGCGAAGCCACAAGATCACTGCTGAATAGCATGACAACTTCTTTTCCGGCATATTTACCGGTATTGGTTACGTCTATGGAAAAGTGCAAATCATCTCCTGTGGTAAACGAAGATTTGTCCGTTTGGAAGTTGCTGTATTCGAAAGTGGTGTAGCTCAATCCGTATCCGAAAGGCCATTGAACGGAGACTACCGCATTGTAGTCGTAAGCTCCTTCCATTTTGTCCATCTCTTCACTCACCCGATAATCGTAGGTAGTCAGTGCTGCTTCGTGTCGCGGATATGTGTAAGGCATCTTGGCACTGGGGTTCACGTCTCCTGCCAGAATGTTCGCTAATGCATCGCCACCATAGTTTCCGGGTAATAGAATGTCAATAACAGCATCAGCCAATGGCTCCAACTCGTTGATAATGCGGGGACGACCCTCATTGAGTATCAGGATGATCGGTTTTCCTGTCGTGGCAAGTGTCTTTACCAGTTTGCTTTGGTTGGCAGAGATGGCAAGTTCGGAAAGATTACCGGGTGTTTCGCAATATGAATTTTCACCGATGCAGGCGATAATAATATCCACGTTGCGGGCGGCGGCCACAGCTTTCTCAATCTCCGGTTCATTTTCTTCCATGTAAGCACCTTCGGGTTTGTAGGTTACGCCCTGTTCCAGACGGACATGATCGGCTCCGAATTTGTTGCAGATTGCTTCGTAAATGGTGTTATATTTGTCGGCAAATCTGTCGGTCAGATGTCCTTGCCACGAATAGCTCCAACCGCCGTTCAAGCAACGCATAGAGTTGGCGTTCGGACCGGTTACCAGTAGCTTTTTCCCTTGAGGAAGCGGAAGAATATTATCTTTATTTTTTAGCAATACTTCCGATTCTTCGGCTGCATGAAGTGCGATAAGTGCATGCTCCTTGCTGCCGAAGAGAGGATAATCCTTCAGCAAGGTATTCGGATGATCGAACAGACCCAGACGCAATTTAAGTCTAAGCACCCGGCGGACGGCATCGTCGATGCGGCTCATGGGCACTTTCTTCTCTTGTACTAACTCTTTTAGTAATGTACAATAATTGAGATCATATGGTTCCATAGCCATGTCTATACCTGCATTGATTGCCATTTCGATGGCTTCTTTTTTGTCCGCCGCCACATGTTCGCGGGTATAAAGATTGTTGATGTCCGCCCAGTCGGTGATCAACATTCCATCCCATCCCAAGTCCTCTTTCAGCCATTGTGTGAGGAGTTCGCGGTCGGCATGTACAGGCTTTCCGTTGATGGAACCACTGTTGACCATTATAGTCAGTGCACCTGCTTCCACACAAGCCTTGAACGGTGCAAAACATTTCTCACGCAGTTCGGAAACCGATATATAAGCCGGTGTGCGGTCTTTACCGGTACGTGGCATGCTGTATCCCATGTAATGTTTCACGGAGGTGGCGATTCGGTCGGCGGGAATATGGTTAGGATCATCTCCTTGGAAGCCTCGGACAGCAGTGCTGCCCATAATGGCATTGACTAAACAGTCTTCTCCATAATTTTCCCATACACGCGGCCAACGGGGATCACGTGCCATATCGACGGTGGGGGAGTATGTCCAGGGACAATTGCTAGCCCTTGTTTCATAAGCCGTTACACGTGCCGCTTCGTAGGTCAAATCCGGATTGAAGGCAGCACCCATATTGATATTTTGAGGAAAGAGCGTGCCGCCCAATGTATAGGTAGTACCATGATTCTGATCCAGACCGTAGATACATGGAATACCAATCTCCGTCATCGACAGTTCTTGTATTCGACCGATAATCTCGTTCCACTTTTCAGGGCTTTGTGCTACCGGGCCGGGAGCATTGAGAAACGAACCTACCTTGTATTCAGCAATCGCTTTGTGGAGTTTTGCCTCGTCCAATTGGAATTCTCCATTTATTGTCTCTCCTAATACATCAATAGCAAGCTCGGTCATTTGCCCTATCTTGGCGTCAAGATCCATTTTTGATAGAAGCTCTTCCACTTGTTGTTCTATTTTTGCGTCTTCAGGAATGGCAGTGGGAACTGCCTGTTTGGAACAGGCAGTCATTGCGATAGATGCGGTCATTAATATAATATTTCTTAGTTTCATTATGATTTGTTTTTAAGTAGCATCGTTTATGTAATCTGTCATTCAGAGGGATTTAACCCGAAGAATGACAGATACTTATGGTATGAATGATTTTTAAACTTACTTAGGAACATTATTTCACGGTTACCAGGTCTACATAATAGCCATGACCCGTACATAAGAATCCGTCTTCAGTTTGAATCTTATTCAGTATCTCTTGTGTCAGTACCAGTGTGTATTCACCGTTTTCTGTAAATTCTATCTTATCTGCCAGGCCAGTCCACCAACCTGTGGCAAGTTGCATCTGATGATATTCGGCAGTTGGTTCTATGGAGTAGACTACTTTCAGTGTCGACCCGGCTGTGATACCGGCAAATACATCCATTGGAATCAAACCAAAAGTTTTGTTGGGATCACCGTCCGGCTTATCCCACGAAACGTAATGGTGTCCTGACCAAAGCGTTATTTCGGTAGATACGGTCACAGTCTGTTCGGTAGTCGTAATATTATCGTTCAAGAACTGCACAGCCTCTCCGCTACGGGTTTTGCCTGTCAGCGTATAGCTTCCATCAGACAAATCCGGACAAGTCAGCGTAACTTCCGTAGAAGATTGATTGCTGAATTGAGACACCGTCTGTCCGCCGATAGTTAGAGAAGCGATGTTTTCAAGATTGATACCGGAAATGGTCCAGTCCACGTTGGCAGTAGCCCGGTTAGCACCTGAAATGACAAGGGAAGCATTGGTCACTTTCACCATGTCGGCTCCATATTGATTGCCGTTGGCATCTTGCAGAACGATACGGTAATCGCCTTCGCTTACGCCTGTCGGAACGATGTATTCCAGATAATTCTCGTCTTCCGATTCAACATAAGTAGGATCGGTGATCGTGTTTCCTCCCAAGAGGATGGCTGTTACGTTCTGTAAATTACTGCCATATAAACGGGCAGTCTTACCGGGAGATACAATTCTCTCAAAGGCTACTTCTTTAGATTGAGGGTCATCAGCCAACGGATTGATCACCACTAATCCTTCACGGGAAGTCTTCTTCCCTTTCACAGTTTCCACTTCTATTTTCAAATTATACGTACCGGCTTTCAGACTACGGTTGATTTCTTTGTCGGAGTCGGTACCCGATTCTACTTCCTGCCCGTCAATGAACCAAGTTACTGTGGTGTAATCTTTCGGAGTCACGGTCAGCGCAATGGATAAGTTCGCATCCCGGCTGATGTTGGCGAATGTAGCCAATTGGCCGTTCGTCCTGTCAGGAAATACCGGGTCAAGGATATGCGGATCATCATTTTCCGTCACCGTAGCGAACGGTTCTTCCTCGGTGCATGCAGTAAATGTGGAGCCTACAGCGAGTAGGGCAAATAGTGCAATATATATCTTTTTCATAATGGATGATTGTTTAATAGTTAGTTTTCAGTATCCCACCACAGAAGGCTGTGCCAATTATCTGTTCCTCCCATGCGCTCGATGGCTTCATTGTAGCTTTTCTTATTATAGGAAGATTCCAATACAGGATAGCAGAGACGTACCGGAATTTCCGTTCCACCGGTGAGATATTGTCCGAACCCATATTCTGCCGGTGATTTCAACTTCGGATAACCGGAACGACGCACGTTTGCCCAACATTCGGCAGGATTGGTGAAGTGAAGAATCCAGGCCTGTGTATTGATAGCTTCAAGTTTCTGATTGTCCGTATGTCCGAACGTCCCTCTACCTTGAATGAATGCATCAAACTCTGCATCAGTAGTAGCCGTGCAACCGTAGTTGTCTGTCAGGAAATCCATAGCTGCACGCACTCCTTGCTTGTAAAGATCTTCTGCCGACACACTGCCGACATTCCATTTTTTCACGGTAGCTTCCGCCATCAGGAATTTCACTTCTGCAGAGGTCATCACTACGCCCGGATTGTCGCTTTTTAGGAAATTATTGGCAAGTTTGGGTTCCACTTCACGAGCCATAGTTACCGTAACAGAAGGGTTGTTAACGGCTAATTCCTTACAAATATCGCTGTCGTATCCTGTAGGCCATGGCTCCCACGAGTAGGCACCCGGGTTGCGCGGACTGAAATCAATCCCTTTTTCAATCATCTCCTGGGTGATGTCGACACGATTGTCGGGACTGGTGGCACTCATCAGCCCGTCATAATAACAACGGGAAATTTTGAATGTACGAGGGTCACCGGATTGGCGTAGCTGATTAAAGAAAGTGGAGCAGAGGTAACTTGGATTATTAGCGGGGTCGTTGCCGAACAATAACTGTGACAATGAATTTCCGCGATAATCAGAGTAAGCTTCTTGTCCGAAACTAAATGCGATTGTCATGTATTTGATGAGCGCATCGCTTGAGGCGTCCGTTATCACACCCCCATTGGCAGCTAAAGCATTTTCAAATTCCGTTTGTGCCTTTGTAGGATTGACATTGGAGATTCGCATGGCAAAACGTAGGCGAAGCGAGTTTGCCAGTTGTTGCCATTTAGTTACATCACCGGCATAGATGAGGTCACCTGTCACTTTATCTTTGGTCGGATCGATTTTATTGACGGCATCTTCCAGCTCCAGAAAGAAAGCGTTGTAAATATCTTCCTGTTTGTCATACTTCGGATTGAACTTTCCTTCGAGGAATCCCAGGCCGGCTTCACTGAAAGGAGCGTCTCCGTAAGTGTCGGTGATGATAGACATAAGATAAACCCGATAAATGCGGAGCACAGAGTTGATGTTCACTTTCTCTGCATCTTCGGCTGTGCGATATTGAGCATCAATGATATTCTTCAGGGATTGAGTGTAGAACGATGTCCAGATACGGCTCATTTCATTATTGTCTAGCGTATGGCGTCCGCCGTAGTTGGTGGTGTTCCAACATCCCATCAGTTGTTGGGTGAATGCATAATGGTAGTTACGGTAGATTTCCATCATACTAAGGTCTCCGTACGTTTGCAGTTGGGCAGTGGTGAGCTGCGCATTCGGGTCGATGGTAGCGGCCTTGGAAGGGTCGGTATTCATGTTTTCCATGTATTCATCGCTGCAAGAAGCGAAAAACAGGGCACATGCCATCGTGATGATTGTGATGTATTTAGATTGTCTCATGATATATCTTTTTAGAATTTCACATTTACATTAAAACCATAGCTTCTGCGTGAAGGCAACGAACCGTATTCAAGTCCCATACCGGTGGTATTGTTGTAGTTGGAATCCGGGTCGATATTCGGGATATTCTTCCATACGATGAACGGATTGCGGGCAACGAACGAAACGGTCAGTCCGCTTATTACATTCTTCAGCCAGGATTTGGGTACATTGTAACTCAACGTTAGCTCACGGCATTTCACGTATGAGTTGTCGTAAATAAACATAGAAGGTGCATTACGGCAAACGCTCATCCAGTAGTCTTCCGGATTGATGTAGATGTCGTTGGGGCGATACGTTCCATCACCGTTGTCGATGACACCCGGAGCAACGAATCCGCCTGTCGGCTTCCAGTTATCGGCTCCTTTTGCAATGCCGGCTGCCAATCTTTCTTCTTCCGAGCGATACCAGGCGTCGCGTCCTGCCAATGTCTCCGGACTTTTACCCGATTCATAAGCAGCACGGGCAGACATCGAATAGAGGTCGGCACCTACTTTCACATCGAATACCGCTACCAGCGAAAGATTCTTGTAGGTAAAGTTGGTGAGTAATCCACCTGTCCAGTCCCAAGAGGCATTACCCAATACGTGGTTGCTCTTGTCATATTGCGGCAGACCGGTTTGCGGGTCAATCAGAATATCTCCCTTTTCGTTCCGTTGGAAGTCCGGGCCTACAATAGAACCAAAGTTCTCGCCTACCTTAGCGGCTACCTGAACGTCGAGCCAAGATGCTTTTTCCAGTTCAAACATATCCGATTCGCCATCCAGTTCTTTTACCTTGTTGCTGTTTTTGGAGAAGTTCAGATTAATGTCCCAGGAAAAATCGCGTGTTTGAATCGGTCGTGTGCTAAGGGCAATCTCAATACCTTTGTTTTCTATCTTACCGGCATTAATCAAGCGATAGTTATAACCGGTTGTCCAGGAACTTGCCATTCCCATAATCTGGTTTTTACTGATTTGAGAATAGTAGGTGAAATCCAGTCCGATACGGTTCTTCAGGAATTTCAATTCCAATCCCATTTCCACGGAGTTTGTTTTGGTTGGTTTCAAGTCTTTGTTGGGGATGGTTCCGTTATCGATATATCCGATGGTATATCCGGGATAAGCATATTTGGATTTCGTATAGACGAGTCCCAATTGGTAAGGATCGGTATCGCTACCTACTTGCGCCCATGACATACGCACCTTTCCGTAAGGCAGGAGGTCGCCCAGTTTTGTCAGCTCGGAGAATACAAAGCTGCCGGAGAAAGAAGGATACATATACATGTTGTTGCCAGTGGGAAGGGTAGACGATTGGTCGCCACGCAACGTAGCATCGAGGTAAAGCATGTGTTTCCATCCCACGTTCACTGCTCCGTAAACCGAATTAATCTGCTTGCGGTAACTGCCGGGCACTACACTGATCTCGTTGAAGCTCGTCAATGAAGGGACATCGCGTATCTTCATGTCTTGAGCGGTGGTAACGGTGGTCTGGTTGTTCACCTTATATACATTGCCGCCCAGCGTAGCGTTGAAATCGAAATCACCCCAATGGTTGTTGTAGAGAGCCAACACTTCAAAGTTGTACATGCGGTTGCGGAAAGCACTGTTTTGAAGTCTTCCGGCTTCGAATCCGGGAGTGGTAGGTGCTTTGTAATCATCGAACGTGAACCAGTTGAGTTCGGCACCCAGCGTTGCCTGAAGTTTCAGATGTGGGTCGATGTTCCATACGGCCTTGCCGTTCATGCGGAACAAGTCTTTCTTGGATTTATTGAAGTTCTTATAGATATCCCAGTACGGATTCACGTTGTAGGGATCCATGCCGTTCCAGTTGGAATATTCGCCGTCGGCAGTCTGATAGGTTTGCAACCATTCCTGGTCGTAGGTGGTGGCAAGGGTCATCAGGTTTTTACCGATATTGGACTTGCTGTCGCCCAATGCCGGACGGTTCTTCACGTCTTCCCGTGTATAGTTGACGCTGAAATCCAAGTCTACCTTTCCTGCAGACGTATTGGCGCGCAGGTTGAAAATGTCACGGCTCATGTGCGTTTGGGGAACAATGTCTTTATTGCGCATATCCGTATAGGTAAAGCGAATTCCGGTTTTTCCGCTGTTCACACCTATGATGGCGGAGTTGGTGGCGGTGATACCTGTGCGGAAGAAGTTGGACGTATTGTCGGGGACAATGAGGAAAGGGCGTTCTACGCCGTCGAAATACTTCAGCATGTTTGAACCGTCCGCTTTGGGACCCCAACTTTTGTTTGTGTTGGATATGGCATCATAGCTATAAGTACCGTTGCTTCCCATACCGTATATCTGTTGCACTTCGTCCCATTTGGCAAGTTGGGTGTCGAAAGTCAGCGTTCCGTTATATTCCACACTGACTTTATCCTTGTTGGCTCGCTTGGTTGTAATCAAGATAACACCGTGGCTGGCACGGCTACCATAAAGTGCAGATGCCGCAGGGCCTTTCAATACCGACATGTTTTCTACGTCATCGGCATTGATGCTCGAAATACCGTCGCCCAAGTCGAAGCCTCCGTTTGTGCCGGCACTGCCGAAATTGGTGTTGTCCAAAGGTACGCCGTCCACTACATAAAGAGGCTGGTTATTGCCGGTCATTTCGGTACTGCCTCGCAGAATAACGCGCGTAGAACCGGAAGGACCACCGGCGGTCTGGCTGACTACCAAGCCCGGCACACGTCCTGCCATGGAGTTGATGAGATTCGTCTCTTTCGCTTTGGTCAAGGCTTCACCTTTCACTTCATCAATGCCGTAGCCCAACGCTTTGCGCTCTCTCTTGATGCCAAGGGCGGTGACTACCACTTCATCCAATGCTTTGGCATCCTCTTTCAAGGTGATGTTCAAAGGACCTCTTCCCGCTTTTACTTCTTCGGATTTATAACCCACGTAGCTGACAACGAGCGTAGCTCCCGCTTTTACATTCAAACTGAAATTTCCATCCAGATCGGTAATCGTTCCGTTGGCAGTTCCTTTCTCCACTACGGAAGCCCCAATGATGGGACCTGTGGCATCGCTCACTTTTCCGGTTACCTTGTTGCTTTGTTGTTGAATAGCCTGGGAACTTGGTTCCGTTGCTGCATACACTTGCTGGAAACTTCCCGCCATCCAAAGGGCGAGTGTTCCGCAAAACAGTAGATACTTACATTTTTCCATATTCATAGCATGTATATTTAAGATTCCTATAATATTTTCACCCAGTCGATGTACATATTCACTTTCTGACCGTCTTTCAGGCCCGTCAGTTTATTAATGTCGGTAATTCCTGTAAACGCACCTCCCACGGCGAGGTTGAACAGGATGTAGAAGTTGTCGTGGAAGTATGTGTTCGAGCTAATGTCGAACGTATGAAACTTGACGTTGTCGATGGATATTGTCAGGTTGTTTTCATCCCAATCCAGAGAGTAGGTGTGATAATTGCCGTCTTGCAGGCTGTTGGCAACATTGGCTTTGTAGTATTGCTGTTCGTGAGCCGCTGCGCTAGGGCCATAGTGAATGGCGGTGTTCACTTGTTTTTTCCGAATCGCCCGCAGCCATTCCGCTCTGTTCTCCCCATTTTCCCATAATGTCGATCTCCAACCAAAAAATCTCTCCCACTGATTCTTGACAATAATCCTTTCGTTTTGCCCATGGATATCGTCACTAATTGCCTGCTTTGGCACTCTGGATTTCATCTGTTGTGTCACTTCTAACAGTGTTAACAGATCTTCTTCATTTTTTGGCATAACCGCAATCTTTAAAATATCTGCTTCCATTCGTTTCATGGTCATCAATCGTGTCATTAATTCTTCTTTCCCCGGTGTTCGATGAAAGTCATGATTACTCATAATCACATGAACGCCATAGATATGCGCAGTCGCAATCAATTCTTTTAATCTTAGTTTATCCATGAACAATTCTAAATCAATCATATCCAGGTGTCTGCTTTTAATCAAAGCTTTATTCATATCAAAATAAAGATTATCATCGAATGCAATCGGATTGCCGCCTTCTCTACCTGTTCGAAAGGTACATAACAAAAGTGTATCTGCTAAATGCTTTTTCAGCGTTTCCGCAAAAGAAACCACACGCTTTATGTCAAATACATTTTCATAATGATCCATTCTCCATTCTGCGATATCCACATGCTTTGCGGCAATTTCATCAGCTTCTTTTATCAGCTGTTCTTCATTTGCACTGCACATAGGTACACAGATTTTCGGTATGCCATCACCAATCGTAAGATTTTTGATTTTCAACATACAACATGCCCCTTTCACTAGAACATTATAGTCGAAATTTGTCAATTCGTCTATTCTTTTTGATAGATTTTTCATTTTTGTTACATTGTTTTCATAAAAATTACATAAAAACACTTGCTTTTTTTCAATAGATACGGTATGCTAGAGGCAATTGGAGTGGTATTTATGATGAAACAAACATCTTCTAAATTTTATTTTTACTTTAGATAGCCCTGATAAAGCCATGTAACAAATGGTTATTTTGTATTTATCAGGGCGTAACAAAGCATCGAGGCAAATGACCATGATGCTTTTCTTTTTATATCATGATACTTTCCGAAAAAAGGGGTGAAGTTATGAAATATGGACTGATTGGAGAACATTTATCGCACAGTTTTTCCAAAGAAATCCACGAAAAGCTGGCAGATTACACATATGATTTATGTCCGTTAACAAAAGAAGAATTTCCAGTATTCATGAAGCAGCATGATTTCAAGGCAATCAACGTGACGATTCCTTATAAGATTGATTGTATGGCTTATCTTGATGAAATTGATGAAAAAGCGCAGGCTATTGGCAGTGTGAATACGATTGTCAACCGGGATGGCAGATTATATGGGTATAACACCGATTATGATGGATTCGCTTATATGTTAAAACGCCATGGTGTTCCCATCCAAGGTCAAAAGGTATTGATGATTGGCGATGGTGGTGCCGCTAAAGCAATCACAAAAGTTTTAAAAGATTTCCATGCAAAAGAAATTTTAAAGGTACGCCGTTCAAAAAGTGCAAATACCATCAGTTATGATGAAGTCTATCAGCAGCATATGGATGCAGATATCATCATTAATACATCTCCAAGTGGGATGTATCCCCATGATGATGATTGCCCACTTGATTTAACTGCCTTCAAAGATTTAAAATATGTGGTGGATATTATCTATAATCCACTTCGTACCTCCCTTTGTGTACAGGCAAACAATCAGAATGTACCTTCCATTGGTGGTCTAGAAATGCTGATAGCGCAGGCAAAAGTTGCTGTTGAACACTTTTTATCAACAAGCATAGAAAATCATGCTATTCACGAAATATATCGTGATATGATGAAGGAAATGACATCCATTGTATTGATTGGAATGCCAAGCAGCGGTAAATCCAGCATTGGCAGACAATTAGCAGAAGATCTGCATAAAGAATTCTATGATGTAGATACACAAATAGAACAGATTGCTAAAAAATCAATCAAAGACATTTTCCAGGATGAAGGTGAAGCATACTTCCGTGATTTGGAAACCAAAGTAATCTTGCAGCTGTCACAGAAAAAGCAGGCTGTGATTGCAACAGGTGGCGGCAGCATTTTAAGAAAACAGAACGTTAATGCTTTAAAGCGAAATGGTATGCTTTGTTATATCAGACGGGATATCGACAAACTTTTAGTAGACGATGCACGTCCTTTATCAAAGAGTAAAGCTGCCATACAGGAAATGCTGGATATAAGAGCGCCGTTATATGAAGCAGCTGCAGATATCTGTATCGACAACAATAACGATCTTGGTACTGTCATAGAAATGATCAAACAAATGTTTGATGCATATTGTCAAAAATTATAAAGAAAGAAGAGGGATAAACTTATGATTATTACATTAAAGAAGGATGCACCTAAGGAAGAGGTCAATAAGCTTGTAAAAAGCTTTGAAAACAAAGGCTTATCTGTTACCATGATTTATGGTGACAACTACAATGTCTTTGGGTTGGTCGGTGATACCAGCAAGGTGGATGAAAAGCTGGTAAAAGCACATCCATTTGTAGAAAATGTAACACGTATTGCGGCACCATATAAAAAAGCCAACCGTTTATTTCACCCGGCTGATACGATTGTTGATGTTGCCGGCATCAAAATCGGTGGCAATGAAAAAATCGTTGTGATTGGCGGGCCTTGCTCCGTAGAAGGTGATACGCAGATTATGGAAATCGCAAAAGCTGTCAAAGAAGCCGGTGGCGATATGTTAAGAGGTGGCGCGTATAAACCAAGAACCAGCCCTTATGCATTCCAGGGTATGGGCACAGAAGGTGTCAACTGTATGGTTCACGCAAGAGAAACCTATGGACTTCCTATCGTTAGTGAACTCATGAGCGCTGATAAACTGGATGAATTCATTGAAAACGTAGATTTAATTCAGATTGGTGCCCGTAATATGCAAAACTTTGATCTGTTAAAAGCAGTTGGTAAGACCAATAAGCCAGTCCTTTTAAAACGAGGACTTGCCAATACAATTGAAGAATGGATCATGGCTGCGGAATACATCATGTCAGAAGGAAATGAAAATGTTATCTTCTGTGAACGTGGTATCCGTACATTTGAACCATATACAAGAAACACTTTAGATTTAAGCGTTGTGCCAATTATCAAAAAGAAAACACACCTTCCTATCATTATTGATCCAAGTCATGCGACTGGTGACTGGAAACTTGTTGAGAGTGCTTCCCTTGCCGCTATCGCTGCAGGTGCTGATGGTTTGATTATTGAAGTACACAATGATCCGGAAAACGCATGGAGTGATGGTGCCCAGTCATTGAAACCAGAACGTTTTGCGGAAGTTATTCGTAAAGGCAGAAAAATTGCCAATGTTATTGGCAGAGAGATGTAATACCAAAAGAAACAGAGGATGGATATCTGTATGGATCATCCTCTGTATTCTTTTAGGCCTATTATCAAGAAGTAGTCTTCCCCTTCCCACCTTCTTTCATGCATATGGTGGAGATACATTATGGGCATCCATGTTTTACTTTATCTTTTTATGGCTCTTGCCAGATAGAAAAGCATCTTTCATTTTGATTGTCACTATCATATTTTCCTTTATGATTGAGTTTTCTCAAATGATTGATGTAGCATGGTTAAATGCTTTACGTCAAACACCTTTATGCCTATTATTAGGTCAGGGCTTTTTGATGAGTGATTTACTTTGTTATATAGTTGGTGCTGTTTTGGCTTTTGTTCTCGATCAATATGTCATATTTAAAAAGAATCAACGCATTTAAACGTTGATTCTTTCTTTATTTTTTTATTGTCTGGATAGCAATACATCCAGGTCCACCCTGTGTGATAAAGGCAGGAGATAGTTCTAATAACTGAATTTCTGTATCATGGAAAACAGCTTTGATCTGTTCCATGATTTTTTTTGCATCTGCCAAAGCATCCGCATGAGATACATAAATCATATAATCATGATTGACTCCCATTTCTTTAAACTTCTCCATTATTTCAGATACGGCCTTGCTTAATGTCCGTTTGATCGTATATTTATCTAATCGTTTACCATCATCTACCTGCTGCATAACAGGTTTTAATTTCAAAAGTCCACCAATACTTGCAGCTGCTGGTTTTAAACGGCCTCCACGTTTTAAAAACGAGAAGTCTTGTGGAATCAGAAAAGACTGCATATGTGCAATACTTTCTTCCAGTTTCTCAATAATCACCTGAATAGGTTCTTGCGCATCACGTAAATGTACTGCTTTTTCCACAAGATAACGATGTGGTCCACATAATGTTTTAGAATTTAAAACATGAATTCTTTCTTTTTCTGGCATTTGTTCACGAGCCATCGTTGCTGTTTCATAGGTTCCAGATAAACCATCTGCCATACAGATGCTTAATACATCATTCCCCTGTGCACGTTCAAATGCTTCAATGACATCTCCAATCGGAGGTTGTGAAGAAGATGGCACATGTCCATTCTTTACACTTTCTAAAAATTCGTTTGTGTCAAAGCATAAATCACGCAAATGGTGATCATCTACGCTTACACATAGTGGCAATACATCAATGTTCATACGTTTTCCTTCTTCAATTGTAAATAAGGCTGACGTATCTGTAATAATCTTAATCATAGGCTGCTCTCTTTCATCCAACTAATTTCATACGCTCTTTATAATCTGGCATATAATTTTCTATAATGTGATAAAATGCTTTGGAATGGTTTGGCTGTATAAAGTGTACAAACTCATGCAATACCACATATTCAATAAACTCAAATGGATAATGAATCAACTTCTTGTTTAATGTAATACTGTTCTTTGCCGGTGTACAGCTTCCCCAACGGCTTTTTCATATCCCTGATTTTTAATCTGTGGGAATGGTAACTGATAATCATGCAGAGATTTATGTGTCATCATTGCAACATCGGTATATACATCCTTGCACAGTTTATCTAAAAACTGTCTGATGACTTTATCTATATCGCTGCCTTCCTTCATCTGTACATACAGATACTGGTTGTCATAGCTTACATGATTGTATTTTCCCTTGCTTTTCTTGATCTTTAAATCGTTTCCAAACAATAGGATATGCGTATCGCTGATCATGGTTTTCGCATTCTGTTCCATCACCGACTTTTGATGTTCAATAATCCATGAGATCTTGCTACTCACAAAATCATCAATCTTTTCCATCGGTATAAAAGGATTCGCACTTACCACAACTTCTCCCTTTGGAGATATACGCATATTTATATTTTTTACCTGTTTGATAACCAGTGTATAGGTAATCGGATATTTTTTACACTGGATGACTTTCTTTTCTATACTCATATCAACAACATCCTCAATCTCTATTATGCGTGTCTATTATTATCGCATAATTTGTCGAAAAAAGGAATAATGTTTTTCTAATTGAAAATCATTATATTTGCTTCAATCATTTATCATTTAGTTTTCTATTCATTTTATGATAAAATACATCTGGTGATGAATATGAAAAATGTAAATCCTTTCCCTTTCAGTGATGACAACAAGCGTTATCATACA
>ENA-OQHL01000205-OQHL01000205.1-human-gut-metagenome-genome-assembly--contig:-NODE-205-length-48977-cov-12.957155_pt1 | contig 48977 bp, 33 predicted proteins | sample MGYA00242565_ERZ504723 | MGnify/ENA primary metagenome ERZ504723 (study PRJEB26092, sample SAMD00036211) | human gut metagenome | host: Homo sapiens | study: EMG produced TPA metagenomics assembly of... | reverse complement strand
GATGCAATTGAAGCAATGAATTTCTTTTTGATGAGGGAATCAAAGTTCCGGATCAGATATCCATTACGGGTTATGATGACAGTATGTATGCGAGTATGGTTCGTCCAAAACTGACAACAGTTCATCAGGATGTCAGGCAAAAAGCGCATGTGGCATTGAAACGGCTGATGAAACTGATTCAGGGAGAAAGTCTGAAAGAATTAAATATAAAAAGTCCGGTTTATTTAGTAAAGAGGGATTCTGTCAGAGAATGACGGAGTCCTTCTTTTTTTGTTGCATAGCGAAGAAAATCAGAAAAAACGAAACTGGACTTGTGCAAAATATATAAAAAAGTGAGAGAAACTTTGGATAGATTATAAGTTTCACGAGAAACCTGTTGATTTTACTGGGATGCAGGGGTTATGATATAGTCACCGAAAGGGAAGAGGACAGACGGGTTCGAGGTAACATTTCCCAGATCAATGGTCCTGCGCAGCTTTCATACTTCTAAAAAACATCATGGAGGAAAGAAAAGATGAATAATAAAAAATTGTCAGTTTGTTACTGGTTGGTGCTTATTCCTGTACTGCTTGTATATCTTTTCTGCCAGAAATGGATCATGAACGGTGTTGTTGCAGGAGCAGTCAAGTAATAAATGAAATCTGCGGAGTAATTCGCAGGTTTCGTTAACAAAATAATAAACAGGAGATGATTAATAACATGGAGAAAAAATGGTGGAAAGAAAGTGTGGTATATCAGATATATCCTAAAAGTTTTAAAGACAGCAACGGAGATGGCGTAGGGGATATCAGAGGAATCATACAGAAGCTTGATTATCTCAAAGAGCTTGGTGTAAATGTTTTATGGATATCTCCGATGCTGGAATCTCCTCAGGATGATAATGGTTATGATATTTCTGATTACCGCAGAATTTATAAAGAATATGGAACTATGGAGGACTATGAAGAACTTTTGTCAGAAGCTCACAAAAGAGATATCAGAATCCTGATGGATCTCGTAGTCAACCACACTTCTGATGAACACAACTGGTTCATTGAGAGCCGCAAGTCCAAAGACAATCCGTACCGTGATTATTATATCTGGAAAGATCCTGTCAATGGAAAAGAACCAAACAACTGGGGCGGTGTATTTGGCGGTTCTGCATGGGAATATGATGCACAGACCCAGATGTATTACCTGCATCTGTTCTCAAAGAAACAGCCGGATCTCAACTGGGAAAACGAGAAAGTACGTCAGGAAGTTTATGATATGATGACATTCTGGTGTGAAAAAGGAATCGATGGCTTCCGTATGGATGTTATCAGTATGATTTCCAAAGACCAGGCATTTCCGGATGGAAAAATGAATAACAGTCTCTATGGTGATTTTGGACCATATTGCGTACATGGTCCAAGAATTCATGAATTTCTTCAGGAAATGAACAGAGAAGTCCTTTCCAGATATGATATCATGACAGTTGGTGAAACTTCAGGAGTTACCATCGAAGAGGCACAGAAATATGCGGGAGAAGCCGGAAAAGAACTGAATATGGTATTTCAGTTTGAGCATGTGGATAATGGAAGCGGTGATTACGGAAAGTGGACAACTGAGAAATATGATTTCAAAGAGTTCAAGCGCATCATGATCAAATGGCAGGAAGAACTTCAGGGCAAAGCATGGAACAGCCTGTTTCTTGGAAATCATGATCAGCCGAGAAGTGTCAGCCGATTTGGAAATGACAATCCGGCATACAGAGAGACTTCCGCAAAAATGCTGGCAACCTGTCTTCATATGATGCAGGGAACACCGTATGTATATCAGGGTGAAGAGCTTGGTATGACAAATGTCTACTTCGATAAACTGGAAGACTATCGTGATATTGAGAGTATCAATTTTTTTACAGAACTTACGGAATCAGGACTTATGACTCCGGAATACATGATGAAATGTCTGATGCTGAGAAGCCGTGACAATGCGAGAACCCCTATGCAGTGGGATGATTCAGAACAGGCCGGATTTACAGATGGCGAGTCCTGGATCAAAGTGAACCCGAACTATAAAGAGATCAATGCGGCGCAGCAGCTCAAAGATCCGAACTCTATTTTCCATTACTATCAGAAACTGATCAGCCTGCGTAAAGAAAAAGACATCATCGTTTATGGTGAGTTTGAACCGCTTTATCGTGACGACGAGCAGATTTTTGCTTACACAAGAAAACTGGATCAGGAAAAACTTCTGACAGTCTGCAATTTCAGTGACAAAAATGCAGAGATGGAGATTCCGGAAGAATTCAAAGGAGCAGAATGTCTGATCACAAATCTTGACAGAACTGTATTTGAAGGTAAAATTGTTTTGAAACCATATGAAGCATTTGTACTTTATAAAAAATAAGAGGTAGCACAGAGATGATTAGAAAATACAGATATGGAGCTCCGTTTGATACGGAGGCACTGACCGAAAAAATTGAAACAGCTGAGGAAGCTTTTCCATATGGGGAAATCAGCCAGAAAGAAGGATTTGCTTTTACCTATATCATGGACGAAGATGACATCGTTTATGGTCTGGGCGAATCCAACCGTGGAATCAATAAGAGAGGTTACTGCTATATCAGCAACTGCACAGATGATCCAATTCATACAGAGGACAAGCGTTCTCTGTATGGAGCCCACAATTTTATTATAGTAAGCGGAAAGACTACATTTGGCCTGTTTTTTGACTATCCGTCAAAACTGACCTTTGATATCGGATATACCAGAATGGACACCCTCAAAGTGTCCTGCGAGAATGCAGATCTGGATATCTATGTGATCGAAGGTGAGAATGCTTACGATATCGTAAAACAGTTCCGTCGTGTGATCGGCCGCAGCTACATTCCGCCGAAGTTCGCTTTTGGTTTTGGACAGAGCCGCTGGGGCTATACAACAAAAGAAGACTTCCGCGCAGTTGCAAAAGGATATCGTGAAAATCATATCCCGATCGACATGATCTACATGGATATTGACTATATGCAGGATTTTAAGGACTTCACAGTCAATGAGAAAAACTTTCCTGATTTCCCTGAATTTGTAAAGGAAATGAAAGACCAGGAGCTTCGCCTGATCCCGATCATTGATGCCGGCGTCAAGGTGGAAAAAGGCTACGAGGTTTACGAGGAAGGTGTAAAAAATAACTACTTCTGTAAAAGAGAAGACGGAAGTGATTTTGTTGCAGCTGTATGGCCTGGAGATACCCATTTTCCGGATATGCTGAATCCGGAAGCCCGGAAATGGTTCGGAGATAAATACCGTTTCCTGATCGACCAGGGAATCGAGGGATTCTGGAACGATATGAATGAACCGGCAATCTTTTATTCTTCTGAGGGACTTGCAGAGGCAAAAGAATTCGCCGGAGAATTTGCAAAAGACACCGAAGGCAAGATCCATCCGTGGGCAATGCAGGCAAAGATGAAAGATATTGTTAACAGTCCGGAGGATTACAAAAGATTCTATCACAATGTAAATGGTAAGAAAATCCGCCACGACAAAGTGCATAATCTTTTTGGTTATAACATGACAAGAGCAGCCGGAGAAGCATTCGAACGCATTGATCCGGAAAAACGTTTCCTGATGTTTTCCAGATCTTCTTATATTGGAATGCATCGTTACGGAGGAATCTGGATGGGAGACAATAAATCCTGGTGGTCACACATTCTTTTAAATCTGAAGATGCTTCCATCTCTGAATATGTGTGGATTTATGTACACAGGCGCAGACCTTGGCGGATTTGGTGACGACACGACCAGAGATCTTCTGCTCCGTTTCCTTGCACTCGGTGTGTTTACACCTCTGATGCGTGATCATGCGGCAGAAGGAACAAGAGAACAGGAATGTTACCAGTTCGAAAACATCGAAGATTTCCGCAGCGTCATTAACGCCAGATATCGTCTTGTGCCGTATCTTTACAGTGAATACATGAAAGCTGCGTTGAATGACGATATGTACTTTAAACCGCTTGGCTTCGTTTATCCGGATGATAAGATGGCAATCCGCGTCGAAGACCAGCTGATGCTTGGCAACGAGATCATGATCGCACCGGTATACGAGCAGAACGCAAGAGGCCGTTACGTTTACCTGCCAGAAGAAATGAAATTCATCAAGTTTATGCCGGATGGAAGCATTTCTGAAGAAGTCCTCGAAAAGGGAGTTCATTATGTGGATGTTGCTCTCAATGAAGTGCCTCTTTTCATTCGAAGCGGCAAATGCATCCCGGTTGCAGAAGCAGCAGAGTGCGTGAAGGATATTGATACAGAAAATATGCAGCTTATCGGATATGAAGGCAGCAGCTATACTCTGTATGAAGATGATGGAATCCATAAAGATTATGATAAGAAAGAAAATTATCGGGTTCTGACGAAATAAGTAAGTTCTAAAAGGATACGCAGTGCGTAGCGAATTGGAACTGTAAAGTAAATAAGTGCAGAGAAAGGCGTGAGTTATAGAAATATGGCTTGCGTCTTTTTCTTTGCCTGAAAGGAAGTGCAAAAATTGAAAAAAAGGATAAGATTGCAATCAGAGAAAATAAACGAGATAAAATTTTTCTGTGTAATCGGATATATAGTGGCACTTGTACTTTCAGCTCTACATTTCACTACAGTTATTCAATAAGATTATTGGAGCATAAAATTAGTATTGCTATTGTGCGGACATTTGCATATAATAAAGATATATGGAAATACTACTCACGAAAGGAGATGTTTTATATGGCTACAAAATCAGCAAATTTATATGCAAGGATTGAACCAGATGTCAAAGAAAAAGCAGAAAGTATCCTGTCTACACTTGGTATCTCTGCTTCCAGTGCTATCAATATGTTTTATAAACAGATTATCTTACAGAGAGGACTTCCGTTTGAAGTAAAAATACCATCTGCCAGACCTGTTGATATCAGCACATTATCAGAAGTAGAGTTCAATGAAGAATTGGAGAAAGGATATGCAGATATGCAGGCTGGACGGACAAAAAATGCGAAGAAAGCATTTGCTGACATTCGCAAGGATTATGGCTTATGATATATGAAGTAGAATTATCCGAACAGGCTGACAGTGACTTGAGAGGGATTTTTGAATATATTGCTTTTGAATTACAATGGTTGAATGAAAAAGTAACTTCCACCATACATTGGCACAGGTAAAATAAGACCTTTTTGCAGGACTAACATCCATATAGTTCTGGATTATTCGTAAAAATTAACATATAATAAGGGCAGAAAACAAAGCTTTTTCTGGAAGATGGGCATGATTTTGGGACCACTGAAAGTACTTTTGAAAAATTAACTTCCACCGGCCTGATTATGAAACCAGCACCGGAAATGGATCTTGCAGTTACTTTTTCAAGAGTGATGGCTTAAGGATCACCTGGTTGGCGGGAATCCTTTCCAGCTGGCAGAGGTCCAGCAGTTTTCTGTCTATCAGCAGCAGAGCCAGTTCAAACGGGGTGCAGCCGTTTAAACTGGCTCTTGCTACGCTATTGATGTGGTTGGTGATCAGAGTTACCTGCTCCTGGTCCAAGCCTGCGAATGTCGTACCTTTGGGGATAATATAACGGATGAATTCATGATTTTTTTCCAGACGTCCCTTCTGCCAGGAAGCCATGGGATCGCAGTAAAAGACACGGGATAGAAGTTCACCTTCAGGCCGTTCAAAAATAGCTGGATCTTTGAATGAGGCACCATTGTCTGTAAGAATGACCGGAAAGAGTTTTCGATATAGCTCTGCTCCCAGATGGGTATATATTCGCTGAAACACATCTTGTACGTTGTCCTTCCTGTCAGCCTCCATAAGAAAAATAAGCATAAGGCCACAATTACGGAAAAGCATGGTCAACAGTACTTGTTCTGATTTTCCCCCGGCACCTTCCACCACATCTAATTCCACCACATTTGTATCTGGAAACTTTTCCAGATATCTCTCAAAATCCTGATAGGATCTGTCTTTTCTATATCCAGTGTTGTCAGGTTCTCTGCGGACCTGCCGACGTTTTTTGTAGCGGACCTTCCGGGGAAGGTCGAGGTTGATTGCAGTGAAGTATCCCTGGTCTATATAGTTGTAGAGGGTCCTTATAGAACAAGGGACGGATTCCTGATTAGAAGCAAAGATATGGGACAAAGGCTGTCCCTGCAGAAGCAGAGGGGAAACCAGACGGTCCAGCTGTTCCAGGGACTCAGGAGTCTGGTTAATCCCAGACCGTGAAGAAGATTTTGTTTCACTGTAAATATCGTTGGCATAATTGGCCCTGTAGAAATAGAAGTCGTGGGAACAGTTGCGTATCTGAGGGCAGTCATTACACACGTAGGGGGGCTTTTTTAACTTTTCGCAGAGTCTGGGAGTAAAGTCAGGACAATACATGGAACAGCGCTTAGGGCGGCATTTCCAGCATAAGGAATTACAAGTCTGATTCCCGCAGATATGCTGCTTTACACAGTTCTGAAAATGCTCGCATTCTGAGCGCTTCCGCTGGGTTTCGTTTTGAAAATGAGGAACCCGGAAAAGGTGACGCCGAATCTCCTTGGAAATGGTAGAAGAATCCTTGTTGATTCTGCAGGCAATCTGCGTGAAATTTTCCCCACGGCTGATACCATGTTCAATGGCAGCACGATCAGCAAGGGTAAGGTGTTTTTTGTTTCCAGTAGCTTTAGTAGACATAAATGAATCCTCCTATACAATAAAAATATCCCATTTCCGGTAGTTGGAGGATATGACCAGGGAGGAGCCCTGGTATTTCTTATAGAATAAACGATTGCAAGACTAACTTCCACCCCCAGTTCCTAATGTAGAGCAAAACAGACTAAAGGTGGAAGTTAGTTTTTCATTTAAGGATTCACAGAATGTTCATAATTAATTAGCACTCACCTCTTTACAGTGCTAACAATATGTGTTATATTACGAATATAACAAAGATGACCAAAGGATACAGAAAGAAATTTCAGTATCCTTTTCCTACGATATACAAGGAGGAGAGCCTATGAACATCAGTAAATTTACTCAAAAATCAGTACAGGCTGTTCAGGATCTTGAAAAGGTTGCTTACGAATACGGCAACCAGGAAGTAGAGCAGGAGCATCTTCTGTATGCCCTGTTAACGCAGGAAGACAGCTTGATCCTCAAATTGATCGAAAAGATGGAGATCAATAAAGATTATTTTATCAATACAGTGAAAAAAGCGCTGGATGCAAAAGTAAAAGTATCCGGTGGTGATCTGAGATTTGGCCAGTATCTGAACAAATCTTTGGTAAACGCAGAGAACGAAGCAAAAGCAATGGGAGACGAATACGTTTCTGTTGAGCATCTGTTCCTGTCCTTGCTGACACAGCCAAGCCCAAGCATGAAGAAAATCTTCAACGAGTTTGGAATCACCAGAGAGAGATTTCTCCAGGCACTTTCAACTGTAAGAGGCAACCAGAGAGTTGTCAGCGACAATCCTGAAGCAACCTATGACACCTTAAATAAATATGGTGAGGATCTTGTCGAAAAAGCAAGAAACCAGAAACTGGATCCAGTCATCGGCCGTGATGCAGAAATCCGTAACATCATCCGAATCCTTTCCCGTAAGACCAAGAACAACCCGGTATTGATCGGTGAACCTGGTGTTGGTAAAACAGCAGCTATCGAAGGTCTTGCACAGCGAATTGTTGCAGGTGATGTGCCGGAAGGCCTTAAAGAAAAGAAAATCTTCGCACTGGATATGGGCGCACTTGTTGCAGGTGCAAAATACCGTGGCGAATTTGAGGAACGTCTGAAAGCAGTTCTTGAAGAAGTCAAAAAGAGCGAGGGTGAAATCATCCTCTTCATCGATGAACTTCATCTGATCGTCGGCGCCGGCAAAACAGACGGTGCAATGGACGCAGGCAACATGCTGAAACCTATGCTTGCCAGAGGTGAGCTGCACTGTATTGGTGCAACCACACTGGATGAGTATCGCCAGTACATTGAAAAAGACGCTGCTCTTGCACGTCGTTTCCAGCCAGTCATGGTTGATGAGCCGACAGTAGAAGATACCATTTCCATTCTTCGTGGCCTGAAAGAAAGATACGAAGTATTCCATGGTGTTAAGATCACAGACAGTGCCCTTGTTGCGGCAGCAACCCTTTCTCACAGATACATTACCGACAGATTTCTTCCTGACAAAGCAATCGACCTTGTCGATGAAGCATGCGCACTGATCAAGACAGAACTGGATTCCATGCCGACAGAGCTGGATGAACAGAGACGTAAGATCATGCAGTTAGAGATTGAGGAATCTGCTCTTAAGAAAGAAACAGATAATCTGAGTAAAGAACGTCTGGCAGACCTGCAGAAAGAACTTGCAGAAATGAGAGACACCTTCAATACTCAGAAAGCACAGTGGGATAATGAGAAACATTCTGTAGAGAAGCTCCAGAAATTACGTGAGCAGATCGAGGATATCAACAAGCAGATCCAGAAAGCAAAACAGAACTACGATCTGGAAAAAGCAGCCGAGCTGCAGTATGGAGAACTTCCAAAACTTCAGCAGCAGCTGGAGATTGAGGAAAAACAGGTCAAAGAAAGTGACCGCAGCCTGGTGCATGAGGCAGTTACAGACGATGAGATTGCAAGAATCATTTCTCGTTGGACAGGCATCCCGGTAACCAAACTTACTGAGGGAGAGAGAACAAAACTCCTTGGCCTGGAAGATGAACTGCATAAACGTGTGATCGGACAGGATGAAGGTGTACGTCTTGTGACAGATGCAATCCTTCGTTCCAAAGCAGGTATCAAAGATCCGACCAAACCAATCGGTTCATTCCTTTTCCTTGGACCTACCGGTGTTGGTAAGACAGAACTTGCAAAAACTCTGGCAGCAACGCTGTTTGATGACGAACAGAATATGGTACGAATCGATATGAGTGAGTACATGGAGAAATATTCTGTATCTCGTCTGATCGGAGCGCCTCCGGGATATGTTGGATACGAAGAAGGCGGCCAGCTGACAGAAGCTGTTCGTCGTAAACCATACAGTGTAGTACTGTTTGATGAGATTGAAAAAGCACATCCGGATGTATTCAATGTACTTCTTCAGGTACTGGATGATGGACGAATTACAGATTCTCAGGGCAGAACTGTAGACTTTAAGAATACCATTCTGATCATGACCTCCAACATTGGTTCCCCGTATCTTCTTGAGGGAATTGATGAAAACGGCGAGATCAAACCAGAAGCTCAGGAACAGGTTATGAATGACCTGCGTGGACACTTCCGTCCGGAATTTCTGAACCGTCTGGATGAGATTATTCTCTTCAAACCATTGACAAAAGATAATATTGGTGGCATAGTCGACCTTATGGTCAAAGAACTCAGCGACCGTCTGGCAGACCAGGAGCTTTCTCTTGAACTGACAGATGCAGCCAGAACACAGGTAATCGAAAATGGATATGATCCGGTTTACGGAGCTCGTCCACTGAAACGTTATCTGCAGAACTATGTGGAAACACTTGCAGCCAAGAAGATCCTTTCCGGGGATGTTCATGCAGGCGATACACTGGTACTGGATGTCAAAGACGGAGAGTTTGTGATTAATACGAAATAAATGTGGCTGTGGATATGGCGCGCAGTCACAGGAAGTAACAGGAGGTACCTATGATACCAAAGGATCCAGTGATGCTGTTGAGCTATGTCAATACACAGCTTAGAGATTATTATGATTCCCTGGACGATTTCCTTAAAGATAAGGAGTTGTCCAGGGAGGGGCTGATAAAGAAACTCGCGTCGATTGATTACCAGTACGATGCCGAGCTTAATCAGTTTGTATAAAGAATTCCCGGTGTTGGGAAATTGAAAGAAGAACTTCAGAAGGAAAGTGAATCCGAGCGTTATTATCTGAAGTTGGTTCAATTCAAAACTTCTAAGTCATCAAGGTGTACATGCTTTTGCTAAAACCGATACAGAAAATGCTGAACTCGCATCTAAAGATGCTCAAACAGCAGCATTTTCTGTATCAACGCAAAAACCTGTACGACCTGATGCCTTCACGAAGTTTTTCAGGCGAACCAACTTCAGATGATAACTCCAGATTCCATCCTTGCTGGAGTTCTTTTTTGTTTCCCTCGCACCGTACTTTATACTTGTTAGTGTGGCGTTGGGGGGAGGGGGTCGCCGAACATAAAGCCTCCTGAATGGTTACTCCACACGCAGATAAATACAACTCACAGCCGAGTATCAAGCCTCCTGAATGGTTATTCCACACGCAGATAAATATAGATCAACAGCCGAGTATTAAAGACTCCTGAGAGGGAAACATCTGCAGGAATTCTTAGAAATACTCAGGATAGTATCAGACTGTGTTATGGATTAAAAAGTGCATTGTCTGAGCGTAAGCGAGTTATGCACTTTTAATCCATGAATTTAACAGGCTGAGAATATCCCTAGTATTTCTGAATTCCGAAGCCGTTTCCACGCCAGGAGTCTTTAATACTCGGCGTAAACTATATATTAATTCATATTTATTTCCATTTCTAGAATCTTTATACTCGGCGTCAAATCTGATTTTTTTGTGAAATCTACAAAAACAGTTGCATTTTCTGCACAAATGCATATAATAAACAATTAGCCGACTAATCAATAGCCGACTAATCAAAACAACAGACATCACATGGAGGTGAAGACTTGTTTACAGATGAAGAACCAGACTTTTGTCAGAGAGAGTATAAATCCAGTATTCTCACAATGTTTATGCGGATTGACCGGCGTTTTATGGCCAAATGCTTTGGACAGATGCAGGAACTGGGAATCTATCCGGGACAGATACCGGTGCTCGGTCTATTGGCACACAAAGACGGACTGAGCCAGCGCGAGATCGCAGAAAAACTGCACATCAAACCACCGACTGTCAACGTAACTGTCCAACGCCTGGAAAAAGCGGGATTCCTTTACAGAGAAGCCGATGAAAAAGATCAGCGTATCTCAAGAATCTATATGACAGAAAAAGGCAAGCAGGCCAAAGAAAGTGGCATGAAGAAGGTGCAGGATAACGAGAAAATACTTCTCGATGGTTTCAGCGAAGAAGACCTTTGCCTTCTGCGAAGATTTCTGGACCAGATCACAGAGAACATTGAAAAAATACCGGTTGCATCCGGTAAGAACAACACCAGGAAAGAGAGGCAGCAAAAGTGATCAAACTGATGAAATATCTGAAAAAATCAGCTGGCTATGTAGTACTGATCATAGCACTTCTGTTTCTTCAGGCTTACTGCGATCTGTCACTGCCGGATTACACATCCAAGATCGTTAATGTGGGAATCCAGCAAAGTGGTATCGAAGACAGTGTACCTGAAAAGATCAGAAAAACATCCATGGATAATCTGAAATTATTTATGGATGAAGAGGAAAAAGAAACCATAGATTCCTATTATGAAGAAGATGGGGACAACCTCGTACTAAAAGATGATGTAAAATCTGAGGAACGAGAGAAACTCAACGATATTTTAACAAAACCGATGATGATAGCTGCAAGCTTTTCATCCGGCAGTGACGAAGTAAATGAGATGCTTGCAAAGATGGGAGTTCCGGAAGGAACAGATCCGATGCAGGCAATCGCTCAGCTGCCAGAGGAAGCTCTGACCTCAATGATCGAGAAGATCAGTGAGAAGATTGACAAGATGCAGCCATCCATTCTTACACAGGCTGGTGTAGCTTATGTAAAGAGTGAATACGAGGCAATGGGTGAGGATGTCGATGCGATCCAGATGCATTACATCAAAATCTCAGGCGTTAAGATGCTGGGAATGGCACTTATCACCATGCTCTGCGCAATCTGCGTGGTATTTCTTTCATCCAGAGTGGCAGCAGCGCTTGGTCATGACCTGAGAAATGCAGTGTACAATAAAGTTATTTCATTCTCAAGCCGTGAATACCATAAATTCTCAACAGCATCCCTGATCACCCGATGCACAAACGATATTCAGCAGGTGCAGCAGGTAATGGCAATGTTTTTCCGTATCGTACTATATGCGCCGATCCTTGGTATCGGTGGCGTGATCCGTGTATTGAAGACGGATTCTTCTATGACATGGATCCTTGGTCTTGCAGTAGGCCTGATCCTTGTTGTGATCGTTGTTCTGTTCCAGGTGGCAATGCCTAAGTTTACAATACTGCAGACTCTGGTTGACAAACTGAACCTGGTAACACGTGAGATCCTGACAGGTATCCCTGTTATCCGCGCATTCAGCCGTGAAAAACACGAAGAAGAACGTTTTGAAGAGGCAAATCTAAGACTTACAAAGACAAACCTGTTTGTTAACAGATGTATGACTTTTATGATGCCGACGATGATGCTCATTATGAATGGTGTCTCTGTGCTGATCATCTACAGTGGATCTTATGCAGTAGACAATGGAACCATGCAGGTTGGTAATGTTATGGCATTCATTCAGTATGCAATGCAGATCATCATGTCCTTCCTGATGATCACAGCAATGTCCATTATGCTCCCAAGAGCAAATGTTGCAGCACTTCGTATCAACGATGTACTCAATACAAAAGTCAGCATAACAGATCCGGAAAATCCGGTTCAGCCAGAGGCGAATGTCAAAGGAACCGTTGAATTCGACCATGTAAGTTTTGCATATCCGGAAGCAGGCGAAAACGTCATCAGCGACATCTCCTTTAAGGCAGAAAAGGGCGAAACGATCGCCGTGATCGGAAGTACCGGAAGCGGAAAGAGCACACTGATCAATCTGATTCCTCGTTTCTATGATGTGACAGAAGGCCGTGTTCTTGTCGACGGAGTGGATGTTCGTGAAATGACTCAGAAAGAAGTACGATCCAGACTTGGATATGTTCCACAGAAGGGAGTCCTTTTCTCCGGTACGATCGATTCCAATATCCGCTACGGCAAGACTGATATTTCAGAAACAGAAGTAAAAGAAGCAGCAGAGGTTGCTCAGGCAACAGAATTTATTGATGCGAAACCAGAGAAATATGCTTCTCCGATCGCTCAGGGCGGAACAAACGTATCCGGCGGACAGAAGCAGCGGCTTTCAATTGCAAGAGCGATCGCCAAGAAACCGGAGATATTTATTTTTGACGACAGCTTTTCCGCTCTGGATTTCAAGACTGACAGTACTCTGCGTAAGGCTCTGAAAGAACATACCAAAGATGCTACAACGATCATTGTTGCACAGCGTATCAGCACGATCCTGAATGCAGACAAGATCATTGTACTGGATGATGGACATATGGCAGGAATTGGTACTCATGGAGAACTGATGAAAAACTGTGAAGTTTATCGTCAGATTGCAATGAGTCAGCTGTCAGAGGAGGAATTGGCATGAGTGGACAGAGACGACGCGGACCGATGGGCGGTCATGGACCTGGAATGCGCCCGACAGAAAAAGCAAAAGATTTTAAAGGTTCAATGGGAAAATTGTTCCGTTATATGAGCCGTTATAAATTACGTTTTGTAATGGTATTTATCTTTGCGGTTGCAGGAACTGTTTTTAATATTGCAGGACCTAAGATCCTTGGTAAAGCAACGACAGAGCTTTTCAACGGCCTGGTTGCCAAGGTAAACGGAACCGGAGGCATTAATTTTGGCAAGATCGGAATGATCCTGCTATGGACATTGGGATTATATCTGGCAAGTGCATGTTTTTCCTTTATCCAGGGATGGATCATGACAGGAATCTCCAATGATGTAACCTATAATTTAAGAAAAGATATTTCAAAGAAGATCAATAAACTGCCGCTCAATTATTTTGAGAGCAGAACAAACGGTGAGATCCTCTCAAGAGTAACAAACGATGTCGATACTCTGCAAATGAGTCTGAACCAGAGTCTGACCCAGCTGATCACATCCGTAACAACACTGATCGGTGTATTTATTATGATGCTGTCCATCAATGTGTGGATGACACTGGCAGCACTTCTGATCCTGCCGGTATCTATGTTTATCATTCAGACAGTGATGAAGCATTCACAGAAATATTTCCAGGCACAGCAGAATTACCTTGGTGCAGTCAATGGCCAGATCGAAGAAAACTTTGGCGGCCATGATGTGGTAAGAGTTTTCAACAAAGAAAATGATGTTCTGGAGGAATTTGAAAAGGACAACAAAAAGCTCTACGAATCAGCATGGAAATCTCAGTTCTTCTCAGGAATGATGATGCCGATCATGCAGTTTGTAGGAAACCTCGGATATGTGATGGTTGCACTTCTTGGTGGTGTTTTTGTTATCAAAGGTTCCATCGAAGTTGGTGATATCCAGTCCTTCTTCCAGTATATCCGTAACTTTACACAGCCAATCCAGCAGATCGCTCAGGTTACAAACCTTCTGCAGTCTTCAGCTGCAGCATCCGAGCGTGTGTTTGAATTCCTAGATGAAGAGGAAGAAGTACAGCAGCCGGAAAATCCGGATTCTATCGAAGGACTCAACGGAAATGTACAGTTTGAGCATGTAGAGTTTGGCTATAATCCGGATAAGATCATCGTGCATGATTTTTCAGCAGATGTGCATGATGGCCAGAAGGTAGCTATCGTAGGTCCGACCGGAGCGGGAAAAACGACCATGGTAAAACTTCTGATGCGTTTCTATGATGTAAACAAAGGCGCGATCAAGGTTGATGGCCATGATGTCAGAAACTTCAACAGAAGTGAGCTCCATGAAATGTTCGGAATGGTTCTTCAGGACACCTGGCTTTTCTCAGGAACGATCATGGAAAACATCCGTTACGGACGTCTGGATGCAACCGATGAAGAAGTTATTGCAGCGGCAAAGGCTGCTCATATCCATAACTTCATCATGCAGCAGCCTGGCGGATACCAGATGGTACTGGATGAGGAGACAAGCAATATCTCTCAGGGACAGAAACAGCTTCTTACCATTGCAAGAGCAATTCTTGCAGACAACAAGATCCTGATTCTTGATGAGGCAACATCTTCTGTCGATACCCGAACAGAAATGCAGATCCAGAAAGCAATGGACAACCTGATGAAGGGCAGAACAAGCTTCGTTATTGCACACAGACTTTCTACGATCAAAGATGCAGATCTGATCCTTGTTATGAAGGATGGCGATATCATCGAGCAGGGAAATCACAAAGAACTCCTGGCAGCAAATGGATTCTATGCGGATCTTTACAACAGCCAGTTTGACAAATAATTAATAGGACACCGGGCGGCTGCTGGACAGGAGACCTCTTGTCAGCAGTCGCCTTTTTCGGTATAATAATTTTTTACAGTTGGTAAAATAAGCTGAAAATAAACAGGTTACAGATGACTGTAGTGTATGTGATAAGATAAGCAGAATCACAGCAAAATAAATGATGATTGGTTGATGAGTTATGACAAATATGGAAAATGGCAGAGATTATCTGCAGCATGTGCTGAACTGTCTCTGTACAAGGCTTGCACAGATCGATCAGGCAATTCTCGAAGGTGAAAAAGAAGTCGAGGATATGCATGAATATTACTGGGAAAACTATACAGAGATGGACGAGTATGGTTATGAGAACTATGATAACCAGCAGGCACTGTTCCACCAGATGCATGCGAATGAAGAACAGTTTCTTCTAAGAAAACGTTTTAAGAAAATGCTGGATTCACCGTTCTTTGGGCGGGTAGATTTTGTGTATGATGGAGATGATGAGCCGGAAATCTTTTATATAGGAATTGGAAACCTGTCCGAGACAGCCGGACATCGTCCGTTGGTATATGACTGGAGAGCTCCGGTCAGCGGTCTGTTTTATGATTATGATAAAGGACCGGCGGCTTATGAGGCACCTTCCGGAACCTTTTCCGGGGAAGTGGTCTCCAAGTGGCAATACAAGATCCGACGCGGTAAGATGATCTACGAGTTTGAGAGTGATGTAAAGATCGATGATGAGATTCTTGGCGCGGAGCTTGGAAGTAAGGGAGAAGTCCAGCTGAAAAATATTGTACGCACGATTCAGAAGGAGCAGAATGCGATCATCCGTAATACCAAGGACCGGATCATGGTGATCCAGGGAGCTGCCGGAAGTGGTAAGACTTCCGTAGCACTTCACAGAATTGCATATCTTCTCTATCATGACAGAGAAAATCTGAAATCTTCCAATATACTGGTACTTTCACCAAACGGGGTATTTGCGGATTATATTTCACACATTCTGCCGGAGCTGGGAGAAGAAAACATTCGTGAAATGAGTTTTGACCTGTTTGCGTATAGAGAACTGAAGGGAATTGCTGCAGACTGTGAAGACCGCTATGATCAGATCGAACGGGTAATCATCTGTCCAGAATCGCAGGAACTGTGCAGGAAAAAACAGTCAGCAGAATTTGCCGGCAAGCTGGATGCTTTTATGCTTGGCATGGAAGATGATCTGATGAATTTCAAGGATGTAGAGTACAAAGGCTGCATTCTGAAAGAAAAAGAAATCATAGATCTTTTTTATTTCAAATTCCTGGATATCCCGCTTCTTTCCAGAATGGAAGCAGTAGCAGAATATTTCATTGACCAGGTGGAAACACTGAGGGACAGAGATCTTGCAGATGAAGAAAAGGAAGAGCTGACCGAGCGTTTCCAGCGGATGTATGAGACAAGAGACTGCTATATACTGTACAGCCGTTTTCTGGAACAGGAAGGTTATAAAGCACTTCCACGGCTTCCGCTTGAAAAAAGAAAACTTCGTTATGAAGATGTATATCCGATACTTTATCTGAAATATTCTCTGTTCAGATGCAAGGGACATCACGGAATCAAGCATGTGGTAGTGGATGAAATGCAGGATTATTCCTGGATTCAGTTTGTGCTTCTGAAGAAACTGTTTCCATGTAAGATGACGATCCTGGGGGACAAGGCACAGACCATGGAAGAACAGCAGCAGGATGTGCTTAAGTTTCTGCCGAAAATCTTCGGAAGAGATATCCGTAAGATCGTGATGAACCGCAGTTACCGTAATACGATGGAAATTGCACAATATGCGAATCGTCTTACCGGTGTCTCGGATATAGAGCTGTTTGACCGACATGGTGATGCAGTGGAAGAGATGCAGTTCAAAAATCTGCATACAGCGTTGGACAGGGTTCTTGAGAAATGGGAACAGAAACGAGAGGATTATGAAACAGAAGCACTGGTTCTTTTTACAGAAAGAGAAGCAGAGCATGCGTTTCTTTATCTGGAAGAAAAACTCAGAACACTTGATCCAGATGGTGAATATCAGCTTACTTACATGAATCGTGACAGCCAGAATTTCAAAAAAGGACTGACAGTAACGACCTTTTATCTTGCAAAGGGACTTGAGTTTGACCAGGTTTTTGGGGTGTTTCATGCAGAGGACAACAGCGGTCTTGCGGCACAGGCCAGGTACATCACAGCGACAAGAGCATTGCATGAACTGCATATGTATGATGTAGAAGACTAAATTTGAAATTTGTTGACAATTTTGTAATAAAAATGTAAAATATAGACTGCTGTGAATGAAGTGCACAGGAATACAGATATGCACAGATGTGTGGTTACAGAGATAACCATATTAAGGAGGATACTATGAGAAATAAAAGATTACTTGCAATTTCGGCAATAGCGATATCTGCATCTGTTTTTATGACAGCATGCAGCTTTGGCGGAGACGGCAAAACAGATAAAACAGAAACTGTGGAGGTTACTGATACACCGACACCGGAGGTGACGCAAGCACCGACAGAGACACCGGTACCGACGATCTCACCAAATGTACAGAGTACAACTTATACATCAGCAGATAAGAGCATTGCAATCAATCTGCCGGATGCTACATGGGCAAATAAGACAGACGAAACAGATATGCTCAGCTTCGAATCACCAGAGCAGGGAAATATCCTGATTCTGCATGGACAGGGCGAGGATACGATGGCAGCAACGGTTGTCCCAAGTACACAGGATATGGCAGTATCTCTGGAACAGGCAGATGGAGACAAAGTCAACGGAACAGATTTTGAGATTCAGGAATACAGTGCCAATGATGTCAATGGAATCGGTGTATACAGCTATACAACAAAAATGCTGAATACAGACAAGAGCAATGGAAATCTTTATGTTGTTCATAAAGTATTCGCAAATGATACAGAGTACTATACGATCGACGCCGGAGTAAAAACAGAGGATGCACTTGCTTCTGTTAAAGCCGCAGTAGAATCTTTCCAGATCCTTGGGGATTCCACACTGAAGGAAGCAGCTCCACAGCAGGCCCCGATAGAGAATACAGCACAGACAGATGCAAATACCGGTGATGCAGCAGCTCAGCCGGCAGCAGATGCAAATACCGGTGATGCAGCAGCAAATGGTTCTACGGACGCAGCAGCAACAGATGGAACGGCAAATGCAGCAGCAACAGACAACAGTGATAGCTCCGGAACAGCAACAAATTCCGGTGGATTCACAGAGGAACAGCTGACCAATACAGATGAGACAAGAACCCTGTATCGTAACTCTGACGGACATCCGTTTGTTATCACACCGGATGGAAATGGAAACTGGGTTGATTCTGATGGAAATGTTTACAACTTCATCGATGAACAGGATGCATATGATGCAGAAGGCAACAGCTATTACTGGCACGGAGAAGCAGCAGACGTATATTATATGCCTGTACAGTAAGCGGGAAGCATAAACTGGCTGCTTGCAGAAATATGTATTAAAAAAGGCAGGTGAGAGATCATCTGCCTTTTTGGGCACTACAGGAGTTTGGAAGAAACAGGTACAAAATTACGGATAAAGGAGAAAAACTATGAGTGCATATGAGAAGTTTGCACAGGTCTATGATCTGTTCATGGATAACATTGATTATGAAGGATGGGCGGAGTATGTTACAGATCGTCTCAGAGAATATGAGATTACAGATGGTCTGGTTCTGGAACTTGGATGTGGAACCGGGACAATGACAGGATTGCTTGCTGGCAAGGGTTATGATATGATTGGTGTGGATAATTCTGAGGAAATGCTTGCAGAAGCAATGGAAAAAAGAGTAGAATCCGGACAGGATATTCTGTATCTTCTGCAGGATATGCAGGAATTTGAACTGTATGGTACGGTGCGGGCTGTGGTAAGTGTCTGTGACAGTCTGAACTATATTACGGACAGAGATGAACTGCGTCATGTGTTTGAACTGGTAAATAATTATCTGGATCCGGAAGGCATTTTTCTGTTTGACATGAATACCGTACATAAATACCGGGATCTGCTGGGAGATACCACGATCGCAGAGAACCGTGATGAGGGAAGTTTCATCTGGGATAACAGTTATGATGAGGAAGAAGGGCTTAACTATTATGAACTGGCTGTATTTCTTCCGAGAGAAGACGGACTGTATGAGAAATCTGAAGAAGTCCATTGCCAGAAGGCATATCCGCAGGAAGAAATAGAGACTTTGATTAAAGAAGCAGGCATGGAGCTTCTTGCGGTGTATGACGCATATACATTAAATCCGGCAACAGAGGACAGTGAAAGACTATTTTTTGTGGCGCGGGAGAAAGGCAAGAAGAAACAATAAGAACTAAAGAAAGGTTAGTATTTTATGAAAGACTATATTGTAAGAGCAATTGCGGCAGACAGTCAGATTCGTGCGTTTGCAGCGGTTACAACAGAAACAGTAGAAACAGCGAGACAGGATCATAATACCAGTCCGGTTGCTACAGCGGCGCTTGGCCGTCTGCTCACAGCAGGAACCATGATGGGTGTAATGATGAAGGGAGATAAAGATATCCTGACACTTCAGGTAAAGGGTGACGGACCGATTCAGGGAATTACAGTTACTGCGGACTCCAAAGGCCGTGTAAAGGGATATGTCGGCAACCCGGAAGTTATTATCCCGGCAAATGCAAAGGGAAAACTGGATGTATCCGGAGCTGTCGGCAATGGATTTCTCCAGGTGATCAAAGATATGGGACTGAAAGAACCATATGTCGGACAGGTCGCACTGCAGACTGGTGAGATTGCAGAGGATCTGACCTATTATTTCGCAGCAAGTGAACAGGTTCCATCTGCAGTTGGCCTTGGTGTCCTGATGAATAAGGATAATACTGTACGTCAGGCTGGCGGATTTATTGTGCAGGTCATGCCGTTTGCAGAAGAAGCTACAATTGCAAAACTAGAAGAGAATGTACAGAAAATCCAGTCTGTTACAACGCTTCTTGAGCAGGGACATACACCGGAGAGTCTTCTTGAGCAGGTGCTTGACGGATTTGATATTGAGATCAATGATACGATTCCTACGGAGTTTTATTGTAACTGCAGCAAGAGCCGTGTTGAAAGAGCGTTGATCAGTATTGGACGTAAAGAACTGAATGAATTGATTCAGGAGGGAAAAGATGTAGAACTGAACTGTCATTTCTGTAATCAGAATTATGTGTTCAGCGTAGAAGAATTAAAAGAAATTCTCAGAAAGTGCAAATAGGAGGAAGAAGCTGTGAAGGATGGTTTTATCAAGGCTGCTGCCGGAACACCGGATGTTCGCGTAGCAGACTGTGAATTTAATGCAACAGAGATCATTCGCATGGTACATGAAATGGAAGAGCAGGGAGCCAAGGTCATGGTTTTTCCGGAACTCTGTATTACTGCTTATACCTGTGGAGATCTGTTCTGGCAGGAAAATCTTCTGGAAGAGGCAAAGGTGCAGCTGGTACGTATTGCAGAAGAAACTGCTGATGTGGACGCGCTTATTTTTGTAGGGCTGCCACTGGAATATAAAGGAAAACTCTATAATGTTGCTGCAGGACTGAATCATGGCGAAATTCTTGGATTTGTGCCGAAGATCAATCTGCCTAATTACAATGAGTTTTATGAAGCAAGATATTTTACTTCAGGAGAAAACCTTGACGGAACCGTGCATATTGATCGGGATGTGTACAGAGCTCGTTATGAATCAGATACAGAATCCGATGATGTGGAATTTGAGATTGAGATGTCTGAATTTGATGGCTTTGAAGAACTTGAAGAACTTGAAGAGGATGAAGAGCCGGATTATATAGACGAAAATGATGAGGAAGAGGATGAAGAACTGTATGAGGAAGATATCTGGATTTCTCCGAATATGATCTTTACCTGTGAGGAGATGCCGAAGCTTCAGATTGCAGCCGAAATCTGTGAGGATCTCTGGGTACCGAATCCACCGAGTGTTGCACATGCATATCATGGTGCGAATCTGATCGTCAATCTGTCTGCAAGCGATGAAGTTGTTGGCAAAGATTCTTACCGGAGGAGTCTTGTGAGTGCTCAGTCTGCGAGACTTCTCTGTGGATATATTTATGCGACGGCAGGGGAGGGCGAGTCCACGCAGGATGTGGTTTACGGTGGACAGAATCTGATTGCCGAGAATGGGACGATTCTCGCTGAGAGCAGAAGGTTTGTGAATGGCATCATCTATGCGGATCTTGATATTCATCGTCTGGATAATGAAAGAAGGAGAATGACAACCTGTCAGTTTGCACCGGATCTTGCTCCGGAAGGACAGGATATCAGTTATAATGAAGCTTTGTTTACTCTTGAAAGAGAAGAAACAAAACTTACCCGCAAATTTGATTCCAGACCATTTGTACCGGGCATAAAAGAAGAAAGAGAACGCCGTTGTGATGAGATCCTGAATATTCAGGCAATGGGACTTAAAAAACGTCTGGCACATATCCACTGTCAGAACGCAGTGATCGGTCTTTCTGGTGGACTGGATTCTACACTGGCACTTCTTGTGACCGTGCGGGCATTTGACATGCTTGGCATGGACCGGGGCAAGATTACGGCAGTGACGATGCCATGTTTTGGAACGACTGACAGAACCTATAACAATGCATGCAGTTTAAGTAAATGCCTTGGAGCAACACTTAAAGAAGTAAATATCCGTGAGGCTGTTAATCTGCATTTCCGTGATATCGGACATGATCCGGAAGTGCATGATGTAACCTATGAAAATGGACAGGCACGCGAACGTACGCAGATTTTGATGGATATTGCAAATCAGTCCGGTGGTATTGTGATCGGAACCGGAGATCTTTCAGAGCTTGCACTGGGATGGGCAACTTACAATGGAGATCACATGTCCATGTATGCGGTCAATGCATCCGTACCAAAGACGCTTGTCCGCCATCTGGTAAGATATTATGCAGATACCTGTGAGGATCAGAAGCTTGCAGATATTTTGCTGGACATTCTGGATACGCCGGTCAGCCCGGAACTTCTGCCGCCGAAAGATGGTGTGATCTCTCAGAAAACAGAAGATCTGGTCGGACCATATGAATTGCATGATTTCTTCCTGTATTATATGCTTCGCTGGACATTTCCACCGAAAAAGATCTTCCGTCTGGCTCAGAATGCATTTGCAGGAGAATATGATGATGAAACGATTCTGAAATGGCTTAAAACATTTTATCGAAGATTCTTCATGCAGCAGTTCAAGCGTTCCTGTCTGCCGGATGGTCCGAAAGTCGGAAGCGTTGCAGTGTCACCGCGAGGAGACCTTCGCATGCCAAGTGATGCGAGCGCTGCATTGTGGATGAAAGAACTGGAACAGATTCGTATCTGACAGACACAAGTGCTGGTGTGGTCACGGGAAGACGTCAATCGGCTTCGGCTTTGGTGACTGCTTCATCGATCGCATGAATCAGCATCAGAGCAGTGTATTTCTGATCACTGGAGTATTCCAGATCATCCAGGGACTGGCCGGAGTAGATCTGGCTGGACAGAGAGTCCAGTACAGGTTCAACCAGTGGAAACATGGCAGAAGTGCTTTCGCTTAAGTTGGCAAGATGAATGGATTGTATCTGATCCTGGTCTACCGTTACTTCTACATCGAACGTGTTGTTGTTCAATCGGATAGAAGTGCGGTAGATTCCGGGCGTATATTTTGAAACGGCATCGGAAGATGCCGTTTTTGATTTGCCGGAACCAAACATAAGGAACATCACCACACCTAAAATCACGAGGAGCAGCAGAAAGATTCCTGTATAGATCACTTCTTTCATATGTAGAACTACAATTTTGGTCTTGGAACTCATGGATAAGCCTCCTGATTTCGGAAATATGGTTTGTTGCAGATGCAGATCTGATCTAACTCTGATTCTGTATATCTTATTACAATTTGAGTAGATTTATGTTAAATTAATAGAAAGAATTATTTTGAGGAGGACTTTTATGTCACTTCAGTTTATTATAGGAAATTCAGGTGCAGGAAAATCCTTCAGGGCTTACCAGAGGGTGATTCGTGAAGCCGCTGCTCATCCGGAAAAAATGTATTATGTGATCGTTCCGGAGCAGTTCACGATGCAGACACAGAAAACACTTGTAGAGATGCATCCGCAGAAAGGAATCCTGAATATTGATGTGCTGAGTTTTGAACGACTGGCCTATCGGATTTTTGAAGAAGTAGGTGGAGATACCCGTAAAGTATTGGAGGAAACCGGCAAAAATATGATTCTTCAGAAACTGGTGCAGGTCAGCCAGAAGAAACTGGTCTATCTGAAAAACCAGATGAAAAAACCAGGATATCTGGATGAAGTAAAATCACTGATTTCTGAATTTATGCAGTATGAGGTTCGCAAAGAAGAACTTGATAAGATGATCCAGGATGCGTCAGACAAACCACTTCTTCAAATGAAACTGAAAGATGTGGCAGTTTTGTATGAGGCTTTTCGGGAATACCTGTCCGATCATTTTATGACGGCAGAAGAGGTATTGGAAGTGCTGGCAAAAGAAATTCCTTTTTCAGAAAAATTGAAAGGAAGTACAGTTGTGCTGGATGGATATACCGGTTTCACGCCAGTGCAGCATACCGTTATCCGGGAACTCCTTCAGGTCTGTGAACATGTAACAGTGACAGTAACAATGGATGTCAGAGAACAGTTGCTTGCGAAAGGAAAACCACATGAGTTGTTTTATATGAGTCACAAAATGATTCGATCCCTTTCGGAATTTACCAGGGATATGAAAGAACCAATCTGGGTAAAGGCCGGAGCTGAATCCAGATTTGCAAAAGCACCTGCATTGAATTTTCTGGAACAGAATCTGTTTCGTTATCACAGAGGAGCCTATAACGAAGAACAGAAGGAGGTGCAGATTTTTCAGGCAGGAAATCCGGAACGTGAAATGGAAGAAACGGCAAGGCGAATCAGCCGGCTGGTGCGTGAACACGGATACAGATACGGCCAGATCGCTGTGATCACGGGAAATCTGGAGGAATATGGAAGCATTGCCAGACATGTGTTTGATGCAGCGGAAATTCCTTTTTTTGTGGATGAAAAACATTCGGTATTGATGAATCCATTTGTGGAGTATCTGCGTGCTGCCCTGGAAATGACAGTACAGGGATTCAGTTATGAAAGTGTTTTTCGTTATCTGCGATGTGGAATGTCGGATCTTTCAAGAAGAGAAGTGGATATCCTGGAAAATTATGTGATTGCACTTGGAATCCGTGGATTTCGCAAATGGAATGAGACATGGGTAAGGATCTACCGTGGCATGGATCCGGCGGTTATCATGGATTTGAATGAAATTCGTGAACATTTTACAGAGGAAGTACGTGAACTGGCAGAAGGATTCTCCGGAAAAAAGAAAACAGTCGGAGAATACAGCAGATATCTGTATGATTTTATTGTAAAGAGACAGATCCAGGAAAAACTGAAAGTGCAGGAACTGCATTTTAAACAGCAGGGAGATCGTGCCAGGGAGAAAGAATATGCACAGATCTATGGGATTATCATGGATCTTCTGGACAAGATGGTCAGTATCCTTGGTGAAGAAGTAGTTTCTCCTGAAGAGTTCAGACAGCTTCTGGAGACCGGTATGACGCAGGCGAAAGTTGCGTTGATTCCTCCGGGAATCGATCAGGTTCTGATCGGAGATATGGAGAGAACACGACTGAAAGATATTCGGGCATTGTTTTTTGTCGGGGTTAATGAAGGATGCATTCCGAAAAATACGGAGTCCGGTGGAATACTGACAGAGATGGACAGAGACTTCCTGGGAAATCAGGGGATTGAGCTGGCACCGGGACCAAAAGAATTGATGAACATGCAGCGTTTTTATCTGTATCTGAATCTGACAAAACCGAGTGAAAGTCTCTGCCTTTCTTACAGCAGATCAAATGGAAAAGGAGAAGCAGTAGGACCGGCATTTCTGATTCGTACAATACAGACACTTTTTCCTGAAATTCATATAGAGCGTGCAGAGAAACCGGAAAAGGAACTGGATCTGTTGGAAACGCCAAATACATCGGTAGGATATCTTCTGGAAAATCTGACAGATGAAGAGAAACGAAAAGAAAATCAGCTGTTTGCAGAACTCTACAGCTGGTATCTGAATAGTCCCGATTATTGTACAATGACAAAAAAACTGACCGAGGCAGCTTTCCTCAGAAAACCGGTGGATCAGATCAGCAAAAGTGTCGCAAAAGCGTTGTATGGGGAAATCTCACCAAATGGTGCAACGAGGCTGGAGCGTTTTTCTGCATGTGCATTTGCACATTTTCTGAAATATGGACTTGAACTTACGGAACGGGCAGAATATGAGTTTCGGGCAATGGATATGGGAAACATTATTCATCAGGCCCTGGAGGAGTTTGCAGTAGAGCTGCGGCAAAAACAACTGAACTGGCGAGAACTCTCTGATGAAGAACGAGATACGATCGCAGATAACTGTCTGGATAAAATTGCTGCTGATTATGGAAATACGATTCTGCAGAGCAGTGCAAGAAATTACTACATGATAGAACGGACGAGACGAATTCTCCGAAGAACCGTATGGGCATTACAGGAACAGTTAAAAAACGGCAGATTTGAGCCGGAAGGTTTCGAGGTGGCTATTGGCGGAGGCCGAATTGACCGCCTGGATGTGATGCAGGAAGAAGACAGGGTTTATGTAAAGATCATAGATTACAAGACCGGAAATACCTCATTTGATCTGGTAAGTATTTATTATGGACTTCAGATGCAGCTGGTCGTGTATATGGATGCCGCCATGCAGGCAGAACAGAGAAAACATCCGGACTGTCAGGTAAGACCGGCAGGAATCTTTTATTACAATGTCAAAGATCCGATGCTTCAGAAAGAAATGGAAGAAGATCTGGATGAACTGGATCCGGAGATTTTCAAAAAGCTGAAAATGAATGGCCTTGTCATGGACGACAGGGATGTGATCGAGAATCTGGACAGGACTACGATCTCATTGCCATTGTCTTATACGACAAAGGGAACACTTCGAAAAGGTTCTTCTGTGGCAAGCGAGACAGAATTTGAACTTCTGGATGCTTATGTAAAGAAAAAAATCACTGATATCCGGGAATCGATATTGAACGGCAATGCGGAAGCTGCTCCATATGAGATGGGAAACCGTAATGCCTGCACATACTGTCCATATCAGGGAACCTGCGGTTTTGACCGGAAGATTCCAGGTTATGAATTCCGCAGACTGAAACAGTTTGCAGATGAGGAGATCTGGAAAGCATTTGCAAAGGAGGTGGAAGACTGATGGGAGTAACATGGACAGAAGAACAGCAGAAAGTCATTTCACTTCGGGATCGGAATATTCTGGTCAGTGCTGCAGCTGGCTCCGGAAAAACGGCTGTGCTTGTACAGAGGATATTAAGCAAGATCATGGATACAGAAAGACCAGTGGACATTGACCGTCTGTTGATCATGACATTTACGCGTGCTGCGGCAGGGGAGATGAAGGAGAGGATTTCAGCTGCAATCGATCAGATGTTGTACGATAATCCGGACAATGAACACCTGCAAAGACAAGCATCGTTGATTCACAATGCACAGATTACAACAATTGATGGATTCTGTGCTTACATCATTCGAAATTATTTCCATATGATCGATCTGGATCCAGGCTATCGGACGGCAGAGGAAGGAGAACTGAAACTTCTCAGGGAAGATGTCATGAAGGAGGTTCTGGAGGCTGCCTATGCAAGGAAAGGCGAGAAGTTTTTAAGTCTTGTGGAGTGTTATGCGACGGGAAAGACAGATGATGAGATACGCGATATGATCTATAAACTGTACGATGCGTCTATGAGTCATCCGTTTCCGGAAGAATGGATCGAGGAGTGTCTTGAGGTGTATCAGGTGGATTCACTGGAAGATCTTCACGATACACCGTGGATGAAGCTGATCTGGGATGCCGCAGATGAGAGCATCGTGCAGGTACGAGAGCTTCTTTCCAGGGCAGCTGCAATCTGCCGGGAAGAGTCAGGACCTTATTTTTATGAGGCTGCGCTGGATGATGATATTCTGTTACTCAGAGCAGCGGAGACTGCGGTCAAAGAGCGTGATTACAATGGATTTTCAGAACTTCTTAAAAATCACAAATATGCCCGGCTTTCAACGAAAAAAGATCTGTCGGTAGACGAGGAAAAGAAAATACAGGTGAAAGATCTCCGTGACAGTGCCAAGGGACTCTGGAATGAACTGACAGAAAAATATTTTAACCAGACAGAAGAACTGATTCTTGAGTATCTGCAGTATTGCCGCAGACCAATGGAAGGACTGGCTGAAGTCACACTGCAGTATAAGGACGCTTTTGCTGACCGAAAAAGAGAACAGAATATTCTGGATTTTACGGATATGGAACATTTTGCATTGGACATACTGATGCACAAAGAAGGCGATACGATCACACCGAGTGCAGCTGCATGGGAATTATCTGCACGTTATGATGAAGTAATGGTAGATGAGTATCAGGACAGTAATCTGGTACAGGAGATGATCACGAATCTGGTAGCCGGATGGGCAGACAAACGGAAAAATATTTTTATGGTTGGAGATGTCAAGCAGAGTATCTATCGTTTCCGTCTGGCACGACCGGAGCTTTTTATGGAAAAATACCACAGGTATTCACTGGAAGACAGCGAGGAACAGAGAATCGATCTGCACAAAAACTTCCGAAGCCGTGGAACGGTATTATCATCTGTCAACTATCTGTTTCGCCAGATCATGGGTGAGGATCTTGGCGGGATCACTTATGAGGATGAAAATGCACTTTATACAGGTGCGTCATTTCCAGAGAGAGCAGATGGTAAAGAGCCGGAGACAGAAGTACTCCTGATCGAAAAGGACGGTGAGGAACTGGAGCAGCAGGGAAATCAGACAGTACAGGAACTGGAGGCACTTGCGATCGCACAGCGGATCCAGAAGCTTGTCGGTATCGAAGAGGTGCTGGATAAGGATAGCGGAACTTATCGTAAGGCAGGATATGGTGATATTGTCATCCTTCTGCGAACTTCTGCGGGATGGGCGGAGCCATTCAGCCAGGTACTTGCATCAAAGGGAATCCCGGTCTATACAGCATCTCGAACAGGATATTTTGCAGCGCAGGAAGTGGTGACGCTTCTGAATTATCTCCGCATATGCGATAATCCAATGCAGGATATTCCGCTGACAGGTGTACTGCATTCTGCAATCGGAGGTTGCAATACACAGGAACTTGCGATAATCCGAAGCAAATGTCCGGATGGTATGTTGTATGAAAGTCTGCTTGCATTCAGAGACAGAAAGACAGATGACAGGGATGAAGAAGAACTTGTATTAAGAGAGAAGATCAGTCATTTTATAGAGCTGCTGGAAGAAATGCGTGACCTTGCGGTGTACACACCGGTTCATGAGTTGATCCAGTATATTCTCAGAAAAACAGGATATGGGGATTATGTAAGAGCAATTCCGGGTGGTGCACAGAGAGGTGCAAACCTTCATATGCTTGTGGAAAAAGCAATGGAATACGAAAAAACAAGCTATCGTGGACTGTTTAACTTCGTTCGTTATATAGAAAAACTGCAGAAATATGAAGTGGATTTTGGAGAAGTAAATCTAGCTGATGCCGGAAACGGTGCAGTGCAGATCATGACAATACACAAAAGTAAAGGACTGGAATTTCCAATCGTGTTTGCAGCAGGAATGGGAAAACAGTTCAATTTTCAGGATATCAACAGTCGTTTTCTGATTCATCCTGATATGGGCTTCGGAGTGGATGTCATCCTTCCGGAAAAGCGTCTGATTCTGTCAACAGTACACAAACAGATCATACGGAGACAGCTCAAAAGGGAAAGCCTTGGGGAAGAATTGAGAGTTCTTTATGTGGCGCTGACCAGGGCAAAGGAAAAACTGATCATTACAGGGACAATTGCAAAGCTTGCGGATGTGCTGCAGGCAGTTTCCTGGCAGATGGGACGCAGAGAGACATTGCTTCCAATTGGAACAAGGGGAGAAGCAAGAAACTACTGGTCATTTATCCTTCCGGCTCTGGCTCGCCATGAAGCTATGCTGCCACTTTTCAGGGAATATGGGATTGCAGACCGGCAGATCCAGGTCTGTGAGATGGAACACGCGGAATTCAAAGTGCAGAAAATTACGGCAGCGGAGCTGGTACAGGGTGAGATTCTTGGACAGACGGACAGCCAGATGCAGGAAAAACTTCTCAAAGAATGGGACAGCAGAAAAATTTATGATGAGGAGATCCATGAGATTCTGACAGAAAGATTTGCTTTTTGCTATCCATTTGAATATCTTAAAGATCTGCCGGTGAAAGTCAGTGTATCGGAACTTAAGAAACGCAGCTGGCGGGGGGAGGAAGAAAAAGAAGAATCCCTGTTTTATGAACCGGATATTCAGGAGATCATTCCGACATTTGTTTCAGGGGAAAAAGAAGAATATCGTGGAGCTGCAAGAGGAACGGCCTATCACCGTCTGATGGAATGCCTGGATTATACACATGCAGAAGATGTACATCAGATCCAGAAACAGATTCGGATGCTCACAGACAGCAGGAAAATGTCACCGGAGGAAGCACAATGCATCCGAATTGCAGATATTCTTGCGTTTGTGGATTCAAAACTTGGACAGCGTATGAAAACAGCAGCAGAACAAAACGCACTTTATCGCGAACAGCCATTTGTCATTGCACAGAAGATGAATCAGATCGAGGCAGCCTGGAACGGTGAAGAGACAGTACTGGTGCAGGGAATCATAGATGCCTATTTTATTGAGGACGATGAGATCGTACTGGTGGATTATAAGACTGATAAGGTATCACCGGGGGGAGAACAGGATCTGATCGATCTGTATCATATACAGTTGGAGGATTACGCAGCGGCATTGGAACGAATGTTGCAGAAAAAAGTAAAGGAAACATATATTTATTCATTTACACTGAGAAAGATGATACCGTTATCATGAAAATATCCCGTAGGACAGAGAGGTTACACTCTCCATCCTGCGGGATATTTGTTTTTGAGAGTCTGGCCGACGAGTTTACCGAATCCGATTGGATAACCTTCAACGCAGAGCAGATGCCATCCTTTTGCGTGAGCAGCCTCTTCCGGTTCAATATTGAGAGTCTCACCCTTGAGATAGCGTGTCAGACGCTGATCGGAGACCGGAAGTGAGATTACGGCTTCTGCATCACCTTTTCGAAGGGAAAGTGCAAATGGCTGGGAAGGTTCGAAACGGTTTTTCTTAAGGTCTCCGAGATACAGTCCATTTCGAAGGAATGTAAGTCCACGGAAATCACCGCCTATCGGTGGCAGATAGTAGACTTTGTCTTTTCGTGTTTCAACGCGATTCCAGTCAAAGGGCTGCCCACCAAGTGTTTTCAGTCCGATCTCCTTCAGGAAAAGTTCCAGCCATTTGCGGGTTTCGGCATTTGGTTTTGCAGAAGACATTGTACCGATCAGATCGGTTCTGCCCTCTTTACGAAACAGTGCAAGAAAGTGTCCCTCTCCCTGCATCTTATGAGGAAAGAGATGCACGGTGCGCGTAAGTGATGGATCTCCGTTTCCCCATTCCGGGAGACCTGAGGTGAAACCTTCATATTCCGGAAGCTCAAGGAGTTCCATATCCGGTCGGTTTTCAAGAAGATGGGAAACAACTTCTTCGTCTTCTTCCGGCGCAAAGGTACATGTGGAGTATAGAAGCAATCCGCCTGGACGAAGCATATCAGCTGCCTGCAGGATCAATTCTTTTTGCAGACTGGAAAGTTCGTGAGACTTTTCAGGAGTCCAGTCACGCGCAAGAGCTTCTTCTTTGCGAAACATGCCTTCTCCGGAGCAAGGTGCATCAAGCAGAATCTTATGGAAAAATTCAGGAAAACGTTTGCCGAGATGTACCGGAGTTTCATTTGTAACAAATGCATTGGTGATACCGAACAATTCAATGTTTCGAAGGAGTGCCCTGGCTCTGGAAGCACTGATGTCGTTGGCAACCAGGAGTCCGCTTCCATTCAGCATTGCACCAAGGGCAGTAGCTTTGCCGCCAGGTGCAGCACAAAGGTCCAGAACGTTTTCCCCTGGAGTGACTGGAAGAAGGGATGCCGGTGTCATGGCACTTGGTTCCTGCAGATAGAAAAGTCCGGCCTGGTAGAGTGGACAGAAAGATGGGCGGACATCTTCCGGATAAAAATATCCATTGGAGATCCACGGAATCGGAGTGACCGGGAACGGGACGATCCGTTCGAATTCATCACAGCTGATTTTTGCGGTATTTACACGAAGCCCGTAAGTACGCGGTGCTTCATAACTTTTTTAAAAAGCTTTCATATTCATCACCCAGCATATTCTGCATGCGAGACAGAAATGCAGGAGAGAGGAGTTCGGTAATTGTATGTTCAGACATGAAAATCTCCTTAGTATCTGTAATAAGTTATTATTGTAGAAGAGTCTGCAAATAGCAGATATAACAATAAAATTATAAATTAGTTAAAGAAAATAGAAAATACTATTGACAAAACTATATTATATATCGTATAGTATTGCTAACAAAATAATATTATATTTCTAGATAATATTGCAGAAAAAATATGAAGGAAGTGATAGCATGGTATTTAACACAGGTGCGGCACTTCTGGACGCGATCGTTCTGGCTGTAGTATCGAATGAGAAAGATGGAACCTACGGCTACAAGATCACCCAGGATGTACGGAGTGTGCTGGAGGTATCCGAATCAACGCTGTATCCGGTGCTGCGGAGACTGCAGAAGGACGAATGTCTGGAGACATACGATCAGGCTTTTGCAGGCAGAAACCGCAGATATTATAAGATCACAGAAAAAGGCATGGCACAGCTGAATCTGTACAGAGTTGAATGGAAGAATTATTCAACAAAGATTTCGAAGCTGTTTGAGGGAGGCATAGAGTTATGAACAGAGTGCAGTTTATGGAACAGTTAAAGAAACTGCTTTCTGATATCTCTGAGGAGGAAAGACAAGAGGCTCTTGAGTATTATGAGAGTTACTTTGATGATGCCGGAGAAGATCAGGAGGCAGAAGTGATCCGGGAGCTTGGAAGTCCGGGAAAGGTAGCGGCTATTATTAAAGAAGATTTAAAGAGCAGCTCGCAAAACTACGGAGAATTTACCGAAAATGGATTTCAGGATGAGCGTGCAGATAATGAACGCCAGATGCCACAGAACCGTGTGGACCGAGGTTATCATGCTGAACGCAAAGGCGGAAAGGCCAGTGTGATTCTGGTACTGATCCTTCTGGTATTTATTTCACCTCTGATCAAAGGAGCAGTCGGAGGAGTACTTGGGTTTATTGTAGCATTGGCATTGCTTCCGTTTCTGGTCGTATTCGGAATCGGTGCTGCTGTAGTTGGTCTGTTTGTTGCCGCAGTTGCAGTGATCGGAGCCGGAATTGGAACCTGTTTTACAGCACTTCCGTTTGGTGTCCTCCTCGTTGGAATTGGTCTGCTCCTGTTTGCATTGGCACTTGTTGGTCTTGTGTTCCTGAAATGGGCAGCAACCTGTGCACTTCCGGCAATTCTGCGTAATTTTACAGATTTTTGCTGCCGTATTGTGAACAGAGGCAGAAAGGAAGGTGAACGGGCATGAAAAAATCTTCAAAAGTAATGCTGCTTACAGCTGCCGTTGTTGGTGTTGTCGGAATTGGAATGAGTATCGGTGGAGTTGCCATGGGGGCTACGATCGCAGGACTGAACTTATCAAAATATGGATTCGATGGTATTGTTAAACAGACAGCAAAATATATCAGCCTTGATGATAAAGATGACTGGGAACAGGACTGGGATGAGATCACACAGCTTGAACCGGTTGAAACAGATAATGACAAAGAAATTTTTGAAACAGCACCAATTTCTGATCTGAAACTTTCACTGAGTGGAGACGAACTTAAGTTTCGGTCCTATGATGGAGATAAGCTTCGCATAGAGGTGTCTGGTTCGAAGAAAGATAAGATAAGGATCGGTACAGAGGATGACAGTCTGATTCTTGAGACGATCGGCAGGACCCGGGACCGTGAGATCACAGTGAGTTATCCGAAGAATGTACGATTTAAGGAGACTTCTATAGAGGTTGCAGCAGGTACAGTTACAATGTGCGATGAATTCCGGACGGATGATCTGGATGTATCTGTAGCGGCAGGTGAGTTTACAAATACAGGGAAGATCCGTGCAGCCAGCGATACAACAATTGCAGTTGGCACAGGAAATGTAGAACTGTCAGAGCTGGATATAAATAATCTGGAAGTTGACTGTGGTATTGGAAATGTTGATCTTGGTATTCTGGGAAAAGAAGCAGACTACAATTATCAGATTTCCTGTTCGGCGGGAAATGTGGATATTGGTGACAGCTCTTACAGCGGTGTCGGACATAATAAGAATATCACGAACCCAAATGCCAAAGGAAATATGAATCTGGACTGTGGTGTGGGAAATATAACGGTAGATTTTGAAAAATAAACGGCTGTTCAGAATATCAGCCGGTTTATAAGGTACCTGTAAAATGTTTTCAGTTTAAGAAAGAAGGAATTGATCATGGATAACAAAAGGCTTTACAAATCATCTGTAAATTATATGCTGTGCGGTGTATGCGGCGGTATTGCAGAATATTTCAACATTGATCCAACATTGGTACGTCTTGCCTGGGTGATCCTGACCTGCTTTGGCGGGGCAGGGATCTGGGCATATATCATTGCTGCCATTATTATTCCTAAGGGATGAGCCGGTGCAGATTTGAGAGTTCGATATGAAGAACATCCGGAAAACAATGTATAATTTCTGAAAAAGATGTCCATACTCTGAAAGAACAGGAATGCTGGAAGGCAGACTGCTGTGAATCAGTGCGAAGCAGTATAAAAGGAGTTGTGGACATGAACAAAGAAAAGGAAGTGGAAGCTTATCTGAAGGGAGTACTTCCGGAAGAGCAGAAACTGAAATATGAAATTGCACAGGAACTGGGAATTCTGGATAAAGTACTGGAAAGTGGATGGAAAAGCCTGTCAGCAAAAGAAACCGGCAGGATCGGAGGTTTGCTTGCAAGTAAACGAAAAGAAGAAAAGATATGTGAAACACAAAAAAAATTACAAAAAAGGCATCGTCTGGAAGCTGTTGCGGACGGTGCTTTTTTGGTATACTGATAGTAGCAGGTATTGAATATGGTTGCAATATACAGGAGAAAAATATGGGAAACCTTCAAAATTCATATGTAAAATTAGATAAAGTTTCTAAGATATACAAAATGGGTGAAGTTGAGATCCGGGCAGTGGATAATATCAGCTTTGAAATATCAAAAGGTGAATTTGTCGTAGTTGTTGGACCGAGTGGAGCCGGTAAAACAACGGTTCTGAATATCCTCGGAGGAATGGACACAGCGACAAAAGGAAATGTTTTTGTGGATGGCAGCAACATTGCGAAATATAACAGCCACCAGCTGACCGCTTACCGCCGCGATGATATCGGCTTTGTCTTCCAGTTCTATAATCTGGTGCCGAATCTGACTGCACTGGAAAATGTGGAACTTGCGATGCAGATCTGCAAAAATCCGCTCGATGCCAAAAAAGTTCTCTGTGAAGTTGGTCTCGAAGACCGCATGGGCAATTTCCCTGCACAGCTATCCGGCGGTGAACAGCAGAGAGTTTCGATCGCAAGAGCCCTTGCAAAGAATCCGAAGCTTCTTTTGTGTGATGAACCGACAGGGGCACTCGACTATCAGACAGGAAAGGCAATCCTGAAGCTTTTGCAGGATATGTGCAGGGAAAAAGGGATGACAGTTATCGTTATTACACATAACTCAGCATTGACACCAATGGCGGACCGCGTGATCCATATCAAAAATGGTACGGTTTCGGCAATGGAACTGAATACTGATCCTACGCCGGTGGAGGAAATCGAATGGTAGGAAAAAAAAGAAAAAGGGCATTGCACAAGGATTTCTGGATGGAAGTCAGAAAGAGCCGGGCGCGTTTTATATCGATCTTCTGTATCGTGGCCCTGGGTGTGGCTTTTTTCTCGGGGATCCAGGCATCCTCTCCGGACATGCGGCTTTCCGGTGATGCATATTATAACGAGTCAAAGCTTATGGATCTGAAAGTGGTCGGAACCATGGGACTGACCGATGATGATATACAGGCGCTTAAAGAACTGCCGGAGACTGATACAGTGGAAGGGGCATATTCTACAGATGTGATCTGTGGAGAAACAGATTCTCAGAAAGTACTCCATGTGGAATCCCTGAATAAAGAAGTCAATCACCTGAGCATAACAGAAGGAAGACTTCCCCAAAAGAGCGGGGAGTGCTTCCTGGATTCCGCGTTTGCGTCAGGCCAGAAATATTCGATCGGAGACAAGGTTGTTATCCGACAGCCCGGAGACTCTGAACTTTTGAAAGAAGAGACCTATACGGTCGTCGGTATTGGTAAAAGTCCGCTGTATATATCTTTTAACAGAGGAAATACGACCGTAGGATCCGGTGAAGTAAATGGATTCATGTATGTCGTTGCGGATGATTTCGATTCAGATGTGTATACACAGATCTACGTGCGCGCACATGAGGTGGATAAGGTCACCAGTTATACCGACGGCTATGATAACTTGGCTGACAAACTGGAAGATAAAGTAAAAGGCATTGAGGCAGAGCGCTGCCAGGCACGTTATGATTCGGTAGTCGGTGAAGCACAGGAAAAAATCGAGGATGCCGAAAAAGAGCTTGCGGACGGCAAAAAAGAAGCAGATGAAGAACTTGCGGATGCAAAGAAAAAGCTAGATGATGGAGAACAGGAATTAACTGACGGCGAAAAAGAATACGAAGATGGCAAACAACAGCTTGCCGACGCACGTCAGGAACTCGAAGATGGCAAAAAAGAACTGGCCAATGCAAAACAGAAGATAGCTGACGGAAGATCTCAGATCGCATCCGCACGTCAGCAGGTTGCCGACGGTCAGGCTCAGATTGCTACAGCTCAGAAGAAACTGGATGAGGGCTGGAATCAGTATAACGACGGTAAGAAAAAATACAATGCCGGCAAGAAAAAACTTGATGCCGCTAAAAAAGAGCTTGAAGACGGCAAAAAACAGCTTGCCGATGGAAAAGCAGAACTTGAACAAAATCAGCAGGAACTGAATGCCGGAATCGCCCAGATACAGGAGGGGCAGCAGGCTGTTGAGACACAGCTTGCACAGCTCCAGGAACAGATTCCTCAGCTCGAGGCTGGAATCGGTCAGCTGCAGGCAGCTGTGGAAGGTCTGGAGGCAGCGCAGAATGCAGTGGCGCAGCTTGAGGCAGCTGTTCAGGAAAAACAGAGTGCAGTGGAAGCGGCACAGGCCGCCCGTGACGAAGCAGCGCAGAAAGTCGAAAACGGAGAGCTGACGGAAGAAGAGCTTGCTGGATATGAGCAGGCTCTTGCCCAGGCCCAGGCAGAACTTGAGGCCGTAAATGGCGCTCTTGCCCAGGCTCAGGAGTCATTAAATGCCTGTCAGCAGGCGGCAGCACAGAAAACAGAACTTGAAGCAAATCTTTCAGCAGCAAATGCCGGAGTCGAAACTCTTCAGGCTAAAAAGACAGAACTTGCCCAGACTTTGGAGAACTTAAGTGCAAATCAGACAGCAATCGACGAAGGAAAAGCGAAGTTAAATGAAGAAGAGGCAAAGCTTGGTCCTGCAGAGAAAGAGATAGCAGCAAATGAAAAAACTCTAAAAGACAGTAAAAAGAAACTGGACGCCAGCTTGAAAAAGCTCCAGGATGGTCAGGCAGAAATAGATGCAAACAAGGCTAAAATGAACTCTGCTCTGGCCGAAATCGAGGCAAATGAGCAAAAACTGAATTCCGGTGAGGCCGAGATAGCAGCAAATGAACAGAAACTGGTCGACGGTGAAAGAGAAATCCAGGAAAACGAGCAGAAGCTAAAAGATGCAGAGAAGGAGCTTGAGGATGCCCGAAAAGAGCTTGCCGATGGCAAGAAAGAATATGAAGACGGTAAAAAAGAAGCAGAAGATAAAATAAAAGACGGGCAGGAAAAGATTGACGATGCAAAAAAAGAACTTACAGACTTAAAATATCCGGAATGGATTCTCACAGACCGAAATGGACTTCCGGAATACTCTGATTACGGAGACAATGCAGACCGTATCAAAAATATCGGCGAGGTATTTCCTGTTATTTTCTTCCTGGTAGCAGCCCTTATCAGTCTTACCACCATGACCAGAATGGTCGAGGAGCAGAGAACGCAGATTGGAACAATGAAGGCTCTCGGCTACAGTAAAATCAGTATTGCTTCCAAATATCTGAATTATGCGTTCCTGGCAACGGCAGGCGGCAGTGTTGCCGGTATCCTGATCGGTGAAAAGATCATTCCGTTTGTAATTATCAAGTCTTATGGAATTATGTATCACAATGTGGAGAATACCCTTCAGATACATTATGAACTGAAATATGCACTGCTTGCTTCCGTGGCGGCATTGATCTGTACAGTTGGTGCAACGATTTTTTCTTGTGTGCATGCGCTGGCAGAGACACCGGCATCATTGATGCGTCCACCGACACCTAAAGAAGGGAAACGAATCCTTCTGGAGCGGATACCGATTTTGTGGAAACATCTGAATTTTACCTGGAAATCTTCTCTTCGAAATCTGTTCCGTTATAAAAAACGTCTGTTTATGACTATTTTTGGAATTGCAGGAAGTATGGCGCTGATGCTGGTAGGTTTTGGTATTCGTGATTCTGTTTCAGACATTGTACATCTTCAGTACACGAATCTGCAGCATTATGATGCGACGATCATCTCAGATGACGATGCCACGGATACGGAAAGGGAAGCACTTATAGAATCTCTGGATAAAAATGAATCACTGGATCATTATACGAAGATAAGACTCTCAAAGCTCACGGCTCCAAACGGAAAATCAAATCTGAGTGTATATGTGTTTGTTCCTGAAAACCTTGAGAACTTCAAAAAAGATGTGACACTTCGAAACCGTGTTACAAAAGAAGAATACGAGTTGCCTGAGGATGGGGCGGCGGTCTGTGAAAAGACAGCAAGCCTTCTGGGGCTGAAGATCGGTGATGAACTGACACTCGAAAAAGATGACAAAGAGTATCATGTGAAGATCTCTGTTATCACCGAAAACTACGCAGGCCATTATGTGTATATGACACCGCAGATCTACAAAGAAACATTTGGAGAAGAGCCGGTTTATGAAGATATCGTTTTCTCAGTAAAAGAGGAATATAAGGATCAGGTAGAAAAAGTCGGACAGAAGATCATGGATTCACCGGCTGTCTTAAGCATCAGCTATACAGAGAGTACGATCGAAATGGTAGACCGTATGCTCAGCACTCTTGGTGTAGTTATTCTTGTACTGATCGTGTCTGCCGGAATGCTTGCATTTGTAGTACTTTATAATCTGAACAATATCAATATCACTGAGCGCCAGCGAGAGCTTGCCACATTAAAGGTACTTGGTTTCTTTGATATAGAAGTTTCTCAGTATGTCCTGCGAGAGAATATCATTCTGACGATCGCAGGAATTCTGTTTGGCTCAGGATTTGGTATCCTGCTCCATCGCTTTATTATTGTCACAGTAGAGGTGGATGCGGTCATGTTTGGAAGAAACATTGCTCCACTCAGCTTTTTGTACTGTGCGGTGATCACCTGTATCTTTTCAGCTGTGGTAAACATCTTTATGCATAAAAAACTGAAAAAGATCGATATGGTAGAATCGCTGAAATCCGTTGAATGACGATTTGAAAAAATAATACAGGAAAGCAAATCTCCCAGATTCTGTGAAAAATGCACAATCCGTCTTGACAAGGCGAAAAAATGCAATTACAGTAGATGGGAGATGCTTTTTTTAATCAGGAGGAAATTATGAGCAAAGAACTTGCAAAAACATATGACCCAAAGGGTCTGGAAGACCGCCTTTATCAGAAATGGATGGACAACGGATACTTCCACGCAAAAGTAAATCCAGATAAGAAACCATTTACAATCGTAATGCCGCCGCCGAACGTAACCGGCCAGCTTCATATGGGACATGCACTTGATGAAACCATGCAGGATATCCTGATCCGTTTCAAGAGAATGCAGGGATACGAAGCTCTGTGGCAGCCGGGAACCGACCATGCTGCAATCGCAACAGAGGTTAAGGTTATCGATAAACTGAAAAAAGAAGGAATCGACAAACACGATATCGGACGTGAAGAATTCCTTAAACATGCGTGGGCATGGAAAGAAGAGTACGGCGGAAAGATCATCAACCAGCTGAAGAAACTCGGTGCTTCTGCAGACTGGGAGAGAGAACGCTTCACAATGGACGAAGGATGCTCCAAGGCTGTACAGGAAGTATTTATCCGTCTGTATGAGAAAGGATATATTTACAAAGGTTCCAGAATCATCAACTGGTGTCCGGTATGCCAGACTTCCATCTCTGATGCAGAGGTAGAACATGAGGATCAGGACGGATTTTTCTGGCACATTAATTATCCGATCGTAGGTGAGGAAGGCAGATTTGTAGAGATCGCAACTACACGTCCGGAAACACTTCTCGGAGATACTGCAGTTGCAGTCAATCCGGATGATGAAAGATACAAAGATCTGATCGGCAAAATGCTGAAACTGCCGTTGACTGACCGTGAGATCCCGGTTATTGCGGATGAGTATGTTGACAAAGAATTTGGAACAGGATGTGTAAAAATTACACCGGCACATGATCCGAATGACTTTGAAGTAGGCAAACGTCATAATCTGGAGGAAATCAATATTCTGAATGATGATGCTACCATCAATTCTCTTGGTGGCAAATATGCAGGTATGGACCGCTACGAAGCCCGTAAAGCAATGGTAGCAGATCTTGAAGCGCAGGGACTTCTCGTAAAAGTTGTTCCACATAATCACAGTGTTGGTACGCATGACCGTTGTGGCACAACCGTAGAGCCAATGATCAAACCGCAGTGGTTTGTTCGTATGGACGAGATGGCAAAAGCAGCTATGGAATCCTTAAGACCGGGTGAATTGGAATTTGTTCCGGCAAGCTTTGGTAAGACATATCTGCACTGGCTGGAAAATATCCGTGATTGGTGCATTTCCCGTCAGCTCTGGTGGGGACACAGAATCCCGGCTTACTACTGTGATGAGTGCGGTGAAGTTGTCGTTGCAAGAGAAATGCCGGAAAAATGCCCGAAATGTGGATGCACACATTTCCACCAGGATGAGGATACTCTGGATACCTGGTTCAGTTCCGCTTTGTGGCCGTTCTCCACACTTGGATGGCCGGACAAAACACCGGAACTCGAATACTTCTATCCGACAGATGTTCTTGTAACAGGATACGACATTATCTTCTTCTGGGTTATCCGTATGGTATTCTCCGCTCTTGAGCAGACAGGAGAAGTTCCATTCCACCATGTACTGATCCATGGTCTTGTACGTGACTCACAGGGACGTAAGATGAGTAAATCTCTTGGAAATGGTATCGATCCGCTGGAAGTTATTGATAAATACGGCGCAGATGCACTTCGTCTGACACTGATCACAGGAAATGCACCTGGAAACGACATGCGTTTCTACTGGGAGCGAGTAGAATCCAGCCGTAACTTTGCAAACAAGATCTGGAATGCATCCCGATTCATTATGATGAACCTGGAAGGCAAGACAGTTACTGAACCTGCAGATTTAAATGAGCTTTGCCTTGAAGATAAATGGATTCTTTCCAAACTCAATACAGTGATCCGTGAAGTTACAGACAACATGGACAAATATGAGCTTGGAATCGCAGTACAGAAGGTTTATGACTTCCTGTGGGATGAGCTCTGTGACTGGTATATCGAGATGGCAAAAGTTCGCCTCTGGAAAGCAGAAGAAGATCCGAAGGCTGCAAATAATGCACTCTGGACACTTCGTACAGCCCTGACAGAAGGACTGAAACTGCTTCATCCATACATGCCATTCATCACAGAAGAAATCTACTGCACACTTCTTCCTGAAGAAGAATCTATCATGATTTCTGACTGGCCGGTATTCCAGGAAGCATGGTCCTTCCCGGAGGCAGAAAAAGCAGTGGAAAGCTTTAAAGAAGCAATTCGCGGTATCCGTAACACACGTACAGAAATGAACGTGCCGATGAACCGCAAAACCAGCCTTTACATCGTAGGTAAGGATGCGGATACATGTGCAAGATACGAAGCATGCAAGAAATCCTTCGTGAACCTTGCATTTGCAAAAGAAATCCTTGTACAGGAAAACAAAGACGGTATCGGTGAAGATGCAGTATCTGTAGTAGTATCCGATGCAGTTGTATATATGCCGCTTGAAGATCTTGTCGACAGAGAAAAAGAAATCGAGCGTCTGAAAAAAGAACAGGAGCGTCTTGCAAAAGAAATCGCAAGATGCCAGGGAATGCTGAGCAATCCGAACTTTGTCAACAAAGCTCCGGAAGCAAAAGTAAATGCAGAAAAAGAAAAACTTCAGAAATATGAAGAAATGATGGAAAAGGTTAAAACACAGCTTACTCAGATGGACAAGTAATAAAGGAGCATTTGGATGAAATTGTATAAGATATGCAATAAGATATCCCTGCTGCTTCATGCGCTTTGCAGTGCAGCCGGATATTTCCTTATCGAAGCGATCAGTCGTCATTCTTTTACCGATGCGTGGACCTACATGACAGGAAAACCACTGGTATTTGCTTATAACGCAGGCCTTATATTTACCACGAGCCTGATTGTATATTTGTTCCGCCGAAGAACCTTCTGGCGTGTTCTGGTATCCATATTCTGGCTGCTTCTTGGAATTATCAATGGCGTGATCCTGGCAAACAGGGTCACACCGTTTACCGGCCCGGATCTGCATCTGCTCACAGACGGTATGGCAGTCCTTAACAAATATCTGCCGTCCTGGGGTGTGGTAGTTGCATTGATCGTGCTTGGAGTATTAGTACTGATTCTTCTTTCTTTGTTGGTCAAAGGACCAAAGTATCAGCGAAAAGTAAAATTCCGCTATGACCTTCTCCTGGTTGTTGTGGGAATTGCAGCATTTGTAGGAATCACACAGCTGGCGCTGGAAAAGAGAGTGCTTTCCAATTACTTTGGAAATATTGCATTTGCATATGAAGATTATGGATATCCATACTGCCTTGGTGTCACAATATTTAACACCGGCATCAGCTGTCCTCGTGATTATTCAGAAGAAGAGATTGAGAGAATCGAGAAGACTGAGGATAACCTTCCGGCAACAAATGAGAAAAATCAGCCGAATATTCTCTTCCTGCAGCTCGAATCCTTCTTTGATCCGACTTTGGTCAATTATCTGAAAATCTCCGAAGATCCGATCCCTACGTTCCGCAAGCTGATGAAAGAGTATTCATCCGGATACTACAAGGTTCCGGCAGTCGGAGCCGGTACAGCAAATACGGAATTTGAGTCAATCACAGGTATGAGCCTTCATTATTTTGGACCGGGAGAATATCCGTACAAGAGTATTCTGAAAGAGACAACCTGCGAAAGCGCACCATATGTCCTGAAGAATCTTGGATACAGCACTCATGCAGTGCATAATAATGAGGCAAACTTCTACGGAAGAAGAAGTATCTTTCCGAACCTTGGATTTGATACTTTCACTTCTGCTGAATATATGGCAGAGGAAAATGATAAGAACCCGCTGGGCTGGACAAAAGATGAAGTTCTCACTGATGAGATCATCAAATGTCTGGATTCTACGGAAGGACCGGATTATGTATATACAATCTCCACACAGGGACATGGAGCATATCCGGAAGAACAGCTGATCGATGATCCGGAGATCACAGTCACAGGTGCCGCAACAGAAGCGCAGAACAACCAGTGGGAGTATTACTGCAATGAGATCCACGAAATGGATAATTTTGTTAAAGAGCTGACAGATGCACTGGCAGATTATCCGGAGGATGTGATCCTGGTTATGTACGGCGATCACCTTCCAACAATGGGACTTACGGTTGAAGATCTCAAGAATAAATATCTGTTCCAGACAGAATATGTAATGTGGGACAATTTCGGCATGGAGAAAAAGAAGGTGAATCTCTCAGCTTATCAGATGGCAGCAGAGGTTATGGATCGCGCCGGAATACATGAAGGAACAATCTTCCGTTATCACCAGGCAAGAAGAAATACCCGAAATTACCAGGTAGATCTGGAAACGCTTCAGTATGATCTTCTTTATGGAGAAAAGTATGCATACAAAGATAAGGAACTGACATTTGAAAGAACCAAAATGCGAATGGGCATTTATGATGTGAGTCTGGATTCTATGGATCTTATCTCTGACATAGATTTTACATATCGATTAAAGGGAACAAACTTCACACCATCCAGTCAGGTTAAGCTGAACGGGGAATGGATCGATACTGTATATGTGAATCCGACCACACTGATGATATCAGGCACAGAACTGAAGGATTTTGACAGAATATCAGTATCACAGCGAAGCAACAGTTCAACCAGAAAGGCATTGAGCAAGAGTTACGATCGTTCGGTTTATATGTTGTATTCTGAAAATAAATGGAAACTTCCGACAGATGAATCCTGATTCTGACGAATAAAAGATTACGATTAGTACTGGACATCTTTCACCACTCATATATAATGATATCGTAGCGGTTTGGTTTTAAAGACCAGATAGCTGCGAATACATTAGATGAGTGGTGAATTTTTTTATGAATTACGAAGAAGCGGTTGCTTATATTGAAGAAACTCCGAAATTTACAACAAAGAATAAACTGGAGCACACAAAAGAATGCCTGCGGCGTCTTGGAAATCCGCAGAAGCAGTTTCAGGTTGTACATGTGGCAGGAACAAATGGAAAGGGAAGCACCTGTGCATTTCTGACTTCGGTCTTTAGAGAAGCCGGATATTCCTGTGGACTGTTTACCTCTCCGCATCTGGTTGTGATCAATGAACGCTTTCAGATCAATGAGAAGAATATTGACAATGATACATTCCTCAGAGCATTTGAAAAGGTAAAAAAACTTGCAGATGAGCTGGTAGCGGAAGGTAGTTATCATCCAACATATTTTGAGTTCCTGTTTCTGATGGGAATGGTGATTTTTGCGGATGCAAATGTGGATTATGTGATACTTGAAACAGGCCTTGGTGGAAGACTGGATGCGACAACAGCAGTAGAAGAACCGAGTGCCTGTGTAATTACGTCGATCAGTTTTGACCATATGCAGTATCTGGGGAATACCATTGAGGCAATTGCCGGAGAGAAGGCGGGAATCATTGTGCCGGGTGTGCCTGTGATCTATGATGGAAATAATCCGGCTGCAGCAGGTGTGATCAGAGCAAGAGCACAGGAACTGGGAAGTCCGTATTTTGAAGTGAAGAGAGAAGATACAAAAATCATCCGAAACACCAGGGCAGGCATTGATTTTTCTTATGAGAATGAGTATTATGGAAATACAGTTTTTACGCTTCCATTTATTGCAGAGTATCAGGTGATGAACAGTTCACTTGCATTGAAGACGATTGAAGTATTAAAAGACCAGGTGAAGATACCGGTGGAGGCGGTCAGGAAGGGACTTCTCGAGACACGTTGGCAGGGAAGGATGGAAACCGTGTTGCCGGGTGTGATCGTTGACGGGGCACATAATGAAGATGGTATAGAGAAATTTGTGGAGACAGCAGTACATTTCCAGAAAGATTATCCGCTGACACTGCTTTTTTCGGCAGTAGATGATAAGGATTATACAGATATGATCCGTACCATTCTTGGGAAAATTTCTTTCCATCATGTGATCGTGACTCAGGTTGGAGGCTATCGAAAGGTTCCGGCAGAAAAACTGGCAGAGATATTCAGAGAAAAAGGCTGTCCGACAGCGGAAGCCTGCGAAGATGTGGAAGAAGCGTTTAAGAAAGCGCTGGCGGCAAAAGGAGAAGACGGAATGTTATTCTGTGTCGGTTCTCTGTATCTGGTTGGAGAAATCAAGACACTTATTCTGCAGGGAGTCGGTAAATAAAGGAGAATAATATGATTGATTATGAAGAGGAACTGAAGAAATTTGAGCCATGTCTGGATGTTACAGATGCAGAGGGCGCAATCTATGACAGAGAGCTTACGGATATCCTGGATGTTCTTCAGGAAGTATTAAGAGAAGCAAAAAGCAACAGACGTGTAAAATAAGATACAAGGAGAACTACATGAATTGTATGAACTGCGGTGCATTTCTTACAGATATGGATCTGGATTACTGTCCAAATTGTGGGTATAATGTACTGATTCAGAAAAAGGTAGATTATCTGTCTAAGATTTTTTATAATCAGGGACTTGAGAAGGCAAGTATCCGTGATCTTTCCGGTGCGATCGCCTGTCTGAAACAGAGTCTTATGTATGACAAAAGAAACATCAGGGCGAGAAATCTGCTTGGGCTGGTATATTTTGAAACAGGGGAAGTTGTCTCGGCACTCAGTGAATGGGTGATCAGTAAGAATCTTCAGCCAACCAGAAACCTGGCATCAGAATATATCAACAAATTGCAGGCAAATCCCAATAAACTTGCGGCAATCAATGAAACAATCAAGAAATATAACCATGCATTAATGCTCTGCCGAGAAGGGCATGAAGATATGGCAGCCATTCAGTTGCGAAAGATTCTTACACAGAATTCCAAACTGATCAAGGGATATCATCTGCTGGCTTTAATCCAGATGAAGAACGGAGAATGGAATAAAGCGCGAAGAATCCTCAAAAAAGCTGCAAGGATTGACAAAACAAACACAACAACCCTTCGTTTTCTGCGAGAGGTAGATGAGCATACAGGAGTGACGACCAGACTTGAAAAGAAAAAGAAAGGTCTGTTTCTCGATCAGAAGAAAGCGGTGGAGGAGACGGAGGCGATTTCTCAGAAATACAATCTCCATGTGGACGCACAGAAGCGGGTGCGCGACATTTCCATCGGAATGAAACAGAAGCTGGAAATTCTGAAGACGATGTACAGAGGCGCCAAGATCATTATTCTGGACGAGCCTACGGCAGTTTTAGCGCCTCAGGAGACGGAGGAGCTGTTTGAGCAGCTGTTAAACCTGAAAAAATGAGGGATATACCATTATCTTTATCTCCCATAAGCTCAACGAGGTGAAGTATCTCTGCGACAGACTGACCGTTTTAAAGGATGGACGTTCCATCGGAACCTACAATCTGGCAGATATTACTCTGGAAGAGATTTCCCGCCTCATGGTAGGCCGCGACGTTAAGCTGGAGTACGACAAGACGTCTCAGGAGTTCGGTGAGAAAATTCTTAAAGTAGAGAATCTGAACTATACGGACAAGTTCGGCACGAAGAAGCTGGATAATCTCAGCTTTTCCCTGAAGGCCGGGGAGGTTCTGGGCATTGCCGGAATCGAGGGAAACGGCCAGAAGGAGGCGATGGAGATCCTGACAGGAAACAGAAAGGCGGAAAGCGGATCTGTCTTCTACAAGGGAAAGGATCTGACGAAGCTTTCCATTACGGACAACAGAAAGCTGGGAATCGCCCATGTGCCGGAGGATCGAAACTTAAACGGCTGCGCGCCTGAGATGAGCGTGCGGGATAATCTGATTGCCACAAGCCTGAAACGTCTTTCTGGAAAGGGAAGTATTCTGAAGCCGAAGGAGATTGAATCCTACTGCGGTAAGTGCGTGGAAGACTTTACGGTTAAGACGATGAATCTGGATATCAGCATTAAGGTCGCAACCACATAAGAGCTGATTCCGAAAATATCTGTGTAGAAGAATGTCAGAAATGACATTACAAGGAAGAATGCAAGGTTAGAACCTAATCCTCCAAATGAATATTTAAATACATCACTAAATTTTGCTTTTTCATATTTCTGATTCATAATTTGCCCCTTTCACCATGCTTTAACACCATGGTTTCTACCATCTTTTGATTTATTTTTTATAACCCCAGTCTCTTATACAACTCTTTTGGTGCATCGTTTTTCTCCATGTATTCTCTTATGTAACCCTTCATGCGCATTTCCACCGCTTCATCATGAATCTGTGTATTCTGCGTCGGATCTTCATTTAAATCAAATAACATGCTTCCAAAAGATGTCGTGTCTCCCATCATATCTTTTTTTTCAATTTTCATGACCTTACATCCTTTTGTAAAGGAAAATGGTCCAGCAAGTTCGATATTCTGCAATTCTTCTGGCTGGAACATCTGACGCATATGAGTTGGCATTAATGTATATTCATATACCTTTTCTCCCTGATGGTCTGCTGCATGCATATAAACATATCTGCCATCTGTGACATCCACCTGACTTCCATGATAACCAAATATTGCATATTCACGGATCGGTGTATCATCATCCATCACCTGTTTTAATGGTTTTCCTTCCATGTCTTTCGGGATTTCCATTCCAAAATATTCAAGAAGTGTCGGTGCAAGATCAATTGTCTGAACGATAGAATTACGTTTTTCTCCTGCCAGACTCGCACGTCTTGGATCATAGATGAATAGCGGTGTATGTGCAATTTCATTGTAAATTGGCATGCTTGTCTTTCCCCACCAGCCATGTTCTCCAAGTAAAAAACCATGATCTGTATTTACGATCAGCATAGTGTCTTCCCACAGATTGTATTTATCCATCACATCTAACACTTTTCCAAGATAACGGTCACATTTGCTGACTAAAGCTGCATAATTATATCTGACATGTTCAATTGTATTTTTAGATTCCACAGCCGGTGCATATGGTGGCCAGTCGGCTTCCATCGCTGCATCCCCTTCAAAATGATGTGGGTAAAGCTCTTTATCCTTCGGTAAAGTATAGAACGGCTCATGTGGATCGAAGGTCTCAATCTGTAAGAACCAGTTGTCTTCGCCATGGTTTCTCTCGATGAATTCCAAACCATTTGCAAAAGTGACTGCCTGAGAGGTCTTTTCCTCAGTATTCATCTCCGCTCTGTTGATCTGATCCTGCGCCATCATTCTTGCATAGAGTGGATACTCTAACATCACTTTCTTATTTTCAAAAACAGTTCCGGCACCTTTTTCATAACCATGTGCTACATCTGCTTTCCAGTTATCGCCCTCCTGACCTCTCGCAATCTCCCATGAGGAATAGCGGTTGTGATAAGTTGCTCCTCCGTCCTCCCAGTAATGCTGATGATCACTGACCAAGTGTGTGTAAACTCCTCCTTTCTTAAGAATTTCCGGCATGGAATCATCAAACGGTTCCATTGGTCCCCAGCTTCTGTGGAAGAAGTTGATTCTTCCGGTCTGAAGCTCTCTTCGTGCAGGCATACATGGCATGCTTCCTACATAGCATTGCTCAAACTGTACACATCTCTCTGCAAGTCGCCTGAAATTAGGTGTCTTTGTCCAATTACACCCGTATGGTTCTAACATCTCTCGATTTAAAGAATCATACATTACCATAATTGCTTTCATAAGCCTCTCCTCTCTTGTCTATGTGAATTTTTATAATAAAATCAAAAGATTTCATTTACTTCTTTTTTTCGAAACATTTTCAGTTTTTCAATTTTCAATTTTGAAAACGTTTTCAAAATTACCAAAAGAAAAATTCCTGTTTTTCAGGATTTTTCTTTCTAAAATCTGTTTTATATTTCCCTGACAGATCCCCGATCCATGTATTCCGGCATGTATTTTTTTGAAAGATCTGTATTCTTCTTTCCACTGAGCTGATTTAACAACTCAGTTGCGATCGTTTCTCCAAGCTCTAATGATGGAACGTAATAGCAGTCAATCTTTGGCAGCATCTTTGCTCCCTGACCTTTCACATGTTCTACACAGATCACGGAAATATCTTCTCCAAGC
>ENA-OQHL01000204-OQHL01000204.1-human-gut-metagenome-genome-assembly--contig:-NODE-204-length-49119-cov-6.115345_pt1 | contig 49119 bp, 30 predicted proteins | sample MGYA00242565_ERZ504723 | MGnify/ENA primary metagenome ERZ504723 (study PRJEB26092, sample SAMD00036211) | human gut metagenome | host: Homo sapiens | study: EMG produced TPA metagenomics assembly of... | reverse complement strand
AGGGGGAGATAGCCGTTGGCTCTCTCGCTGCCCTTCTTCACGTAGAAGAGGATTTTGAAGGTCGATCTGCTCATACTCGTTTTCATACTTTTTTGATCGTTACAAAGTTAATATCAAGCGAGTTGTCTCCAAGTATGAAAAACCGTGCAAATTGCTGAAATAGAACCTATTGTGCCGTTTCTTGTTCCTATTGTATCAGTAACGATATGGGAACTGAAGTCTTTCGCAACTTTTATCGAACCTCCTTTTTCAGCTTATGCAGTATTATGAGCTAAACACCTAACTGATTAGTGGACTGCATTTTTGCTGTATTATCATTAACCTTGCCTTTTTCTTTTACGTTTAATTTAAATGTATTCCTCTCCCAGTTTTATCTGGGCATCATTCACATATTTGCGGATGGTATGTTCTTCATCTTTCTTGCAAATCAGTAATACATTGTCCGACTCGGCTATGAGATAACCTTCCAAACCGTCGATAACTGCAAGTTTGTTGTCGGGCAGCACCACGATATTGTCTTTGCTATTATAAATGAGGGATTTACATTTTAAGGCTACATTGCCTGCTTCATCTTTGGGAGACAAATCATACAAAGACCCCCAGGTTCCTAAATCAGACCAGCCGAAATCGCCTAATGACACATATACATTGTCTGCCTTTTCCATGATGCCGAAGTCTATGGAGACATTGGGGCAAGCAGGGAAGTTCTCATCAATGAATTGTTTCTCTTGGACTGTTCCATACACATCTTTGCCGGGGGCCAGTTTGGAAGTCAGCTCGGGCAGCAGGGCTTCGTTTGCCTTGATGATGGTATTTACGTTCCACATGAACAGACCAGAGTTCCAATAGAATTCTCCACTTTCCACGAATACTTTTGCCAGTTCCAGTTCGGGCTTTTCAGTGAAGGTTTTTACCTTGTAGAAATTATCACCGGCGGCTTCGGCTATTTGTATATAGCCATATCCGGTTTCCGGACGGTTGGGCTTGATGCCGAGTGTCAGCAGATTGTCCGATTGGGAAACGAAGTCCAGCCCTTTTTCGATAGCTGCCAGAAATTCGCCTTCCTTCAGGATTAAGTGGTCCGAAGGAGCTACCACTATATTGGCGTTCGGATTCAAGGCGCGGATATGATAGGAAGCCCACGCAATGCAGGGGGCTGTATTCCTGCGTGTCGGCTCCAGTAGAATCTGTTCGGGTTTAAGTTCGGGAAGCTGTTCTTTTACAAGGTCGGCATACAAGTCATTTGTTACGATAAGTATATTTTCCATGGGGATTACCTGCTTGAAGCGATCGAAGGTTTGCTGCAGCAAGGAACGTCCCGTACCGAAGAAATCCAGAAACTGTTTTGGAAGTGTCTTGCGGCTGAATGGCCAGAAACGGCTACCGATTCCTCCGCCCATGATTACACAGAAATTATCCTTATTGGTTACCATGCTATTGATTTTAAAAGTTTCTGCTAATGTACTGCATATTTTACAAACAAGGAATGATTCAAGCAGGTTTTATCGTTTTTTTCGCCTTTTTTTAGGAAAAGTATTGCAGGTTTAGAAAAAAGCTGTATCTTTGCACCGCATTTGAGAAGTCAAACATGCCCAGATGGCGGAATCGGTAGACGCGCTGGTCTCAAACACCAGTGGATTCACTTCCATCCCGGTTCGACCCCGGGTCTGGGTACGAAATAAAGAAGCGGGGAAAGTTTTAATGCTTTTCCCGCTTTCTTTTTATACTTATCTTTATGCCCTTTGCTCATGGGAACAGATATCTGGCAAGAGATAGAAGTACTGAATCAAGAATTTGTGAGGCTTGGTATCAGTCAGTCGGTAGACTATGAAAAGTACTACCTCTATTCGCTTATTACCCATTCTACTGCTATTGAGGGCTCTACACTTACCGAATTGGATACCCAGTTGCTTTTTGATGAGGGGGTAACAGCCAAAGGAAAGCCGTTGGTCTATCATCTGATGAATGAGGATTTGAAGAAGGCATACGAACTCGCCAAAGAAGAAAGTGCACAAAATGCGGAAATTACGCCTGTTTTCTTACAAAAATTGAATGCTGCTCTAATGCGTACTACTGGGAGTGTATATAATGTAATGGGCGGTTCTTTTGATTCTTCTAAAGGTGAATTTCGTTTGTGCGGCGTTACTGCTGGGGTGGGCGGGTGTTCTTATATGAGCTATCCTAAAGTTCCCGCTAAAGTAGAAGAACTTTGTTCTATATTGAGAGAAAAGCAAAAGAATATGGAAACATTTCGGGAACGATATGAATTGAGTTTCAATGCTCATCTCAATTTGGTAACCGTTCATCCGTGGGTAGATGGCAATGGGAGAACGGCTCGTTTGTTGATGAACTATATCCAGTTCTGCCATCATCTTTTTCCGACGAAAATCTTTAAAGAAGATAGGGGCGATTATATTCTTTCTTTGCGGCAGTCGCAAGAAGATGAGAACAGTCAGCCTTTCTTGGACTTTATGGCAGCGCAGCTGAAAAAATCATTTGCGTCAGAGATTGAGAAATACAATACTGGACGTAAAAAAGGTTTTAATCTCATGTTTTGAAAAGCGACGATTCCTTCCTGATAAGCTCATATAGGCATTAGCTGATTGTGCTGTATCATCCTTTTGTATTGGGTTATTCTCAAAATATTCTCTTCTCGGCATTAAATACAAAATAATGGGTGTAAAATGCAAATTTATTTCGTAGATACTGTTTTCGCATTTATTTTTTTCTAAATTTGCAGTAGCTGGAATCTTATCTAACTATTTAATTATTAAATGTTTGCCAATTATGACAAAACATGTTCCTCTTTTTTTACCTCTCGGAAGTATTCGGTTACTGACGATATTCTTCTCTTTTTGTATAATCTTTGTTCATCCGGCATTGGCTGACAAAATGGCTGAAAGCCCCGAACTTTTCGATACTGCTTTCACCTTGCAGGAAAGGCTTGATATTCCCGACGGGTTTGTTCAAAGAGAGATGGTCTATATTTCCATTCTTTTAGGTACATTGGTGCTGTGCCTCTTCTTTTTCTTCATGCAGAGGCAGATGAAGAAATTGAGGGAAAGGGACCGGGAGAGGTATCTGCAACTGTTGGAAGGCATTCTTGATAATCTTCCCATTGCGGCAAAAGTGAAGGATGTGAATGATGGGATGCGCTATACTTTTTGGAATAAAAAGGCAGAGGAACTCTTTGAATGTTCGGCCAGAGAGGCTATAGGCAAGACGGATTTTGAAACAATGCCAGAGGCTGCGGCTTTAATTAGGAAGGAGGATGAAGAGTTGGTCAAGACGGGGATTCCACAAGAAGGTATACGACGTTTTTTTACCAAGAAGAACGAGGAGCGGTTTACCTTCCAGAACAATAATTTTATAAAGCTTTCTGATGGTCGCAAGTGGATTGTTTATACTGCTTGGGACATTACTGATTTGAAAATCATGGAGCGCAAGCTACGTCTGGCCAAAGAGGAGGCTGAGGAGTCCAACCGGATAAAATCGGCTTTCCTAGCCAATATGAGTCATGAGATACGTACTCCGCTCAATGCAATAGTTGGTTTTTCGAGTATTTTGGCCACGGAAGTGTCTGAGGAAGAACGGGTGGAGTATCTCGATATTATAGAGCGGAATAATGAACTGCTGTTGCAGCTCATCAATGACATTCTGGATTTGTCGAAGATAGAAGCCGGTACATTGGAGTATGTCTATGCTAACGTGGATATCAATAAAATGGTGTCCGAGATAGAGCAGGCTACAAGTATCAGGCTGACCAATAAAGACGTGCGTCTGGTCACGGTTACGCCATTGCCCGGTTTGCTGCTGTATACCGATCAGCGCAGAATTACTCAGGTATTCAATAACTTCATCAGTAATGCGCTGAAGTTTACTGCTGCCGGTAGCATTACCATTGGTTACGGAATGCCCGAAAATAGCTATATCCGTTTTTATGTCACCGATACCGGGACGGGGATATCATCTGAGAATGCGCAGGGGATTTTTAACCGCTTTGTGAAGCTGGATTCCTTTAAGCAAGGTACCGGACTGGGACTGGCCATTTCGCAAAACATTGTGAAGGAACTGAAAGGAGAGATAGGGGTGGAGTCACAGTTGGGCAAGGGCTCCACTTTCTGGTTCACGTTGCCTTTTTATAAGATGGACGCGCACCGTTCTATCTTTCCTTGATGCTGCAAGCTCAATCCAATGAAGGGACATCGATTGTCTGGCTTTCCTCGTTCCAGTTGTCAAGGGTGAATTCTCCGGATGATTCTTCGGAAAAGATGTCTCCCAGAGTGAGGGTCAGGGTCAGTTTGGAGTTTGCTTCCAAAGGTCCGTTCAATGTTTGCTTGAAACTTTTCACGTTTCCATTTTTCAGTATGATGCTCATCTGGAATTCCGGTTTCCCGAAAGAAGGGAAGAGCATGACGGTGGCGTTGCTCATTTGTGTACCGTCGACGGAACGGACCAGAGGGAAGGCTACTGTGCGTGGGCTTCCTTGAGGAGCGGCGGTGTAGAAATTCAGTTCTCCAGCAATATTGGTGATGCGCACCACCATGCTGTCGATGCTCGAACTGAGGATGCCGTTGTTCTTGTCCTTGATGATTACTTTCAGTCCGGTCACTACCCGTTTGAGGGATGCTTTCAGGTCCTCACTTCCAATGTTGGCAGGCTGGACGGCGTGTACCAGGTCGAATACCGGATAATAGGTTGTGTCCGCTTCCATTTTGAATAGGGAGAAGTGTTGCCGGGACATGTCTTCGCCTAAGATGTAGACCGGGTCCCTCATGAGAGGATGTGCATAAATCGGCTCCTCGTATTTAGGGGTTCCCCAATAAATCATGTTATAGAGACCTGCGGGTAAGGATAACTCTCGATTGACGCCATCGTTATAGAAAGCTCCGTCTTTAACTTGGTAGTAACCGTAAAAAGGTGTCAGCTTCCGGTTTATGTAGTTTCCATAATAAATAGAGGTGCCCGCCTTGCAGGGCATGATGGTCAGTATGCCGGTCAGCGGGCTTTGTCCGCTTTCTGTGGACACGTCCATCAAAAGTCGTGGTGATACCAACTCACTGCTTTTTTCTATCTGGGGCGGATTGTCATCGGCGCAGCTTGCCACGATTGCGGCAAGTACTGCAAATACTACTAATTTTTTCATTATCTGTTAAGCTTTAGGTTGTTCTTCCTTGAGAACGTTTTTAGAAAGAAATGGTTCTTTGTACTCCGGAGAAAGTATATTGGGGATGGAAAAGTGAGGTGAAACCAATTCCGGTATTGAGGGGAATGGGAAGAATAGCCCCTCTTCAAAAGGCTTAGAGAAGGGACGGAAAACAAATTATACCTTTTTTAGTAACATTTTAGAAGCCTTGATTAACGAAATCATATACTCTTCGTAACAATTTTTCGACATTCTTTTCTTGTTCCTCCATACATTTGCATCCGAGTTCTTTGGTATTAATTGAAGAACACAATGAATCTTTGATATTAACCATTAAATAATGTACAATGAGAAAAACATTCTTGGAAAAGTGCATAAATCTGCGTTTATGCCGTGTTGCATTGGTACTTTTGTTTCTTGTACCTGCAATCAGTAGCCTGCAGGCTAATCCTTCTCAAAACAAGACCATTTCGGGTGTTGTGACATCGGCTACGGATAGTGAGCCGTTGATAGGTGTCAGCGTGCAGGTGAGAGAAACCGCTACGGGTGGAATTACCGACATTGATGGCCGGTATTCAGTAAGTGCCCAACAAGGGCAGACACTGGTGTTTTCTTACATCGGTTATCAATCACAGGAAATCAAGGTAGGTACTTCTTCCGTCATCAATGTGGTGCTGAAGGAGGACACGGAAATGTTGGATGAAGTGGTTGTAGTGGGCTATGGTGTCCAGAAGAAGAAATTGGTGACGGGTGCCACTGTTCAGGTGAAGGGTGACGAAATAGCCAAGATGAATACAACCAATCCCTTGCAGGCTATGCAGGGACAGACACCGGGTGTAAGTATTGCTTCGACTTCCGGTCAACCGGGTGCTGACATGAAAGTGAGTATCCGTGGTCTTGGTACCGTGGGAAATAGTGCTCCTCTTTATCTGATTGATGGTGTGGGTGGTGATATTTCTACTTTGAATCCTGCCGATATTGAAAGTATAGATGTACTGAAAGATGCGGCTAGTGCGGCTATCTACGGTTCGGCCGGTGCTAATGGTGTAGTGCTTATTACTACCAAGCAAGGGCGCGAAGGTAAAGCGCAGATTAGTTTCGATGCTTATTATGGAATACAGAATGTAGCTCGTAAGGCTAATATGCTGAATGCAAAAGAGTATATGGCCATTATGGATGAGCAGGCTTTGAATAGCGGACTTTCGGCTTACGATTGGAGCCAATACCAGTCTATTTACGATGCCAATGGCAATGTGTATGATACGGATTGGGTAGATACTATGTTCAAAGATAATGCCACAACGGAGAGCTATACGCTGGGTGTCACTGGTGGAAGCGCAACTTCCACTTATGCCCTTTCGTTAGGATATATGAGTCAGGAAGGTATTGTCGGCGGTTCGGATGTGTCTAACTATTCGCGTTACAATTTCCGTGTGAACAGCGAGCACAAACTTTTCAAGGATATTTTGAAAGTGGGCGAGCAGGTGAGTTTTGTATATAAGATGAATAACGGTATCAGTGTAGGCAACCAATATAATAATACCTTACGCGGTGCATTCGGAACATCGCCTATCGCTCCTGTCTATAGCGATAATAATCTTTATGATTCGCCTTACAATGACACCAGTACCAGTGACTGGAATAAAGGTGATGGAAACCCTTATGGTTTAATGATGACCGACAGCAACAATGAGAACAAAACGGCTACTTTTTCCGGTAATGTTTATGCTGAATTGCAGCCTGTCAAGAATTTGAAGATAAAGTCTGTATTCGGTGTGGTTTATGGTTCCAGCGAATACCGTAGTTTCAAGCCTCTCTACAAGTTCAGCCAATATATATATAATGAAGAACGTACTACCGTATCTCAAAATGCCAATCACTCTTTGGGTATGACATGGACCAATACGGCTTCTTATGACTGGACTATGGGAGAACATTCGTTCAACGCCTTGCTGGGTATGGAAGCCTATCGTTACGAGGGCACTTATATCGAAGCTAAAAATGGTATGTTGAAAGAAGGTTTTGATGATTGGGAGCATGCTTTTGTGGGCAACGGAACGGCCTCCGATTCGACCAACGGCTTGGGTGCCAGTGGCAATCCGCATACCGAGAGCCGCAAGGTGTCCTATTTCGGCCGATTGGGTTGGAACTGGAAAGAAACTTATATGGTCAATGCTACTTTGCGTGCAGACGGTTCGAGCAACTTTGCCAAAGGCAACCGTTTTGGTTACTTCCCTTCGGTATCGGCAGGATGGACCATTACTAACGAAAAATTCATGGAAAGTACGCAAAACTGGCTCGACTTCCTGAAAATACGTGCCAGCTGGGGACAAGTGGGTAATGCCAACATTGACGCATTCCAATATCTGGCTCCTATCAAGAGTACCAATACACACTATCTTTTCGGTAGCGGTTACGGCAACTCGGATGCTGCGGCACAGCTCGGAACCAACTGGGGAGCTTACCCTAGTCGTCTGGCTAATGCTGACATCAAGTGGGAGACTTCACAGCAGACCAATATCGGTCTTGATGCCCGATTCCTCAACAGTCGCCTGGGTGTTAATTTCGATTTCTACATTAAAGATACTAAAGACTGGCTCGTGGTGGCTCCTATTCTTGCTACTGCCGGAGCAGGTGCTCCTTATATTAATGGCGGTGGAGTGAAAAACACCGGTGTGGAACTCAATCTTACTTGGAATGACCAAATAGGCAAAGACTTTAGTTACAATATCGGTATCAACGGTGCCTACAATAAGAATAAGGTCGGAGAGATTCCTAACGACGATGGTATCATTCATGGCTCTACCAACCAGTTGTATGACAATACTCCTGAATTCTATCGTGCCGAGAATGGTAAGCCTATCGGTTATTTCTATGGTTTCAAGACAGCAGGCATATTCCAAAACAATCAAGAAATAGAGGATTGGATTAAGGCTGGTAACGGTGTGCTGCAAGCTGACGTACAACCAGGTGACGTGAAGTTTGTGGACATCAACCATGACGGACGGGTGAACGAGCTTGACAAGACCGATCTTGGTAACGGTATTCCTGATTTCACTATGGGCTTCAATCTCGGTTTCAACTGGAAAGGACTTGATTTCTCTGTAGTGGCCAACGGTGCTTTCGGACAGCAGATTGTCCAGAGCTATCGTAACCATACCTCCAAGCAAGCCAATTATACTACTGCAATTTTAGGACGTTGGACAGGAGAGGGAACCAGCAATCGCATACCTCGTGTCACAGACCAGAATCTCAACTGGCAGTTCTCAGACCTCTATGTGCAGGATGGTGATTACCTGCGAATCAGTAACATTACTTTGGGCTACGACTTTGCCAAGCTACTGAGATGTAAGGTCATCAGCCAGTGCCGTATCTATGCTCAGGTACAGAATGCGTTCACATTTACCAAATATGACGGCATGGATCCGGAAATAGGTTATGGTCCCGAAGGAGATAACGGACAAGGTTGGGTATCGGGCGTTGATTTAGGTTATTACCCCCGTCCCCGTACCGTATTGTTTGGTGTTAACTTGAAATTTTAAAATATAGACTGATATGAAGAAAAACAAAAATATATTTATGGCAAGTGTCCTGCTCCTGAGTTTGGGACTGGCTTCGTGTACCGACAGTTTTCTCGATGTTACGTCGAAGACTGAATCTTCAACCGGTACATTCTATAAGACTGAAAAAGATGCTTATCGTGCTCTGATAGGTTGTTATGATGGTTGGCGCCAGACTTCATCAGCCATGATGGTAGGGTTTTATATGGCTTCCGAGGTGATGAGTGCCGAGTGTTTTGGCGCTACCGGAAATGCCGATGGACGTGGCTATCAGGCCATTGACCGTTTTGACATCTCCCAATCGCCGGCTGACCTCAACCTATACGAAGGTGACTGGAAAAATTATTATGCGGGCGTCTATCGTTGCAACGAGCTGATAGCTCATGAAGAGCAGATTGTATGGAATGAATCGGATAGCAAACGTGGTATCTATATGGGCGAATGTCGTACGTTGCGTGCATTGCTTTATCTGGATATGGTTCGTTTATGGGGGAATATCCCACTCTTTCTGGAACCGGTAAACGAAAATCGCGCTCCTTCACCTGCCAAAGAGGTGTTCAGTGCCATATTTACTGACTTAAAATATGCTATCGAGAATATTCCCGGTGACGCTTATCCCAAGGCCGACTATACCAAGAACGACGGACATATTACAAAATATGCCGCCGAGGCTTTGCTGGCACGTGCCTATCTTTTCTATACCGGATATTACGGTGAAGAACCTGTAGAGGTGACTCGTGCCGAAGCTTTGGCTGCTGTAGAAGACGTAATCGCTTCAGGAGAATATGGTTTGGTACCGCAATTCAAGAATTTATGGCCGGCTTCTTCTGCAAAAGTGGCCGAAAAAGGAGACTATGAAACTTTGAAGGGTACATATGCCGGTGATGGAAACAAGGAAACCATTCTTGCGTTGAAATTTACCGCTACTCAGGATTATAACGGGAATAATGACTCCAACCGTTGGCAGGTGATGTTGGGTATGCGCCAGCTTAATGCTGCTCCCTATTGCAAGGGATGGGGCGCATTGACGGTAAATCCTGATTTTGTGGAAGCGTTTCCCACTGGTGACCTCCGCCGTTCGGCTTCTATCATTGATTTGGTAGGGGAAGGAATCACCGGTTCGGCCGACTTTACCACCAGTTTTAATGACTGGCGTGAATATACCGGCTATGCTGTGAAGAAGTATGCTCCCCTTTGCTATGCCGATGGAAGCCATGCCGGTAAGCAGGATGGTAGCGGTGACTTCCAGACACAGAACCGCCAAGACTACGTTATTATCCGTTATGCCGACGTATTGTTGATGGCCGCAGAACTGGGTAGCCCCAATGCGCAAACTTATTTCGACCAAGTGCGTAAGCGTGCTTATCAGGTTGATGACAACGGAACAGTATCGGCCAACTATCAAGCTAAGAGTGTGTCTCAACAAGCTATTATGGAAGAACGTCGTCTTGAATTTGCTTTTGAAAGCATTAATTATTGGGATCTCCTGCGTCAAGGTATAGACGTGGCAGCCGAGAAGCTCGCCTTGAATGGTGTCAAGGTGAAGAGTGGAGGCGCTGATGATGCAATAACCATACGGGTCGACCGTGTGAAAGCCACCAAGGCTTGAGCCAGATTCCTTATAATCAAATTAACCTTTCACAGAGTGTACTTGTGCAGAATCCCGGCATGGTGAGTACCAATTAATCAGAGTAAATAAAAAAGTAAAAACAAATAAAGATATGAGACTTAAATACATTCATTTCCATATTGGCAGGAGCGGCTTGATATTTTCCGCTTGCTCGCCCGAAGGAAGTACGAGATGGGGGCAAAAACCTATGTTTCCGATGATTTGGTGGAAGGTATCGCTATACGGTGACCCCCTGATGCCAAGTGATCCTAATACGATTCATCTGACTTCGCTCATCAAGGGAGCCACTCCCTTGTGGGTCACTCCAGCGGTCCTTCTCAAAAGACCACTCTTGACTTGGCACTTCCTTTTGCCGGAGAATATAGCGTGACTTTCGGCGCTTCCACACCGGCAGGTCCGGTATATGGCGAACCATATACCTTCAAGGTAGAGACCAATAACTTTGCCATGCTCGAAGACCCTATCTGGGCTAACCTTGCAGGTGGAGTGGGCAAGAGCCGTAAGTGGGTTCCCATTGACAAGAACTTTGGTATTGGCCGTTGTTCGGGACCGGTGATGTACATGAGCCACACTGATGTGAAAAATGATGGAAGCAATATTACCGACCTTATGATTGGTAGCGCCAATTGGGCTCCCAACTGGGATCCGGGTATCCAATCGTGGCTCATTCCGGCAGACGACCCCTATTTCCAGTCGTACATCACTTTCGGCCTGGATGCTGTGAAAGGCTGTACGGTGGAACTTCATCGGGTGGCTGCTTCGGGCACGACGGATGCCACCGGAACTTTCAACTTGAATGTGTCTGACCCGAAACGCCCTGTCATATCTTTCTATGGCGGTACCTATTCATTGCATAACGAGGGTTTTGATGATGTCTGTTCCAACTATACCAACGACATCAAGATTATAGAATGTACTCCTTATCTGCTGCAGGTAGCTACGATGCGTACCAATAGCGAAGGTCCGTGGTGGCTGGTGTGGAACTTCATTTCCGAAGAGGCTTATAATGACCCCAGTATCATACCGACTGAAGATCCGGGTTTGCTTCAGCCTGCCGAAGTACAACAGCCTGCCATTGAAGATTTGGCAACCAAACTGTTCACTACTGAAATCAACGGTGTCACCTATGTGGGCAATGAGGCACGCTTCCTCATCAATGATGAAGAACCTTATGACTGGACATGGTGGAATGGTGGTTCTGCTGCTTGGGAAAGCGTAGTGAAGGGACAGTACGGTTCTTCATGGGCACCTGTGGCCGATGCTTCCATTGCCGACTATGAGCTGGTATTGAGCAGCACGGCCGATGGCTACAAATGGGATGACGGTACCAATGCCGGTAAGCTTGCCATTGAAGACGGCAAATTGAAATTTATGGATGCCGACGGCAATCCGGTTGAGATAACCGTCCTCACCGCTACCGGTGATAAGCGCACGGTGGAAGTGAAGGGAAGCGAGTTTACCGTAATGGCTTGCGATGTCACCAGCTCTTTCCAGATGGGTGTGCCTGCAACGACCAATGACAAGGGAGCCGTGGATTCTTATCTTTGTGCCAACCTCAACTACAAACCTATCGCTACCGGACCTACCGGGCCTACTGAAATCAAGGTAGACAACAGCAAGGTACAAATTCTTTTCGGTGACGGAAATCCCGATCGTTTGCGCTTGCAGTTCTACAATCCTTGGGGCGGTGGTGACGCGGGATGGCCGATCGACATCACGAAGGTGAAGTTGAAAAAGAACCAGACGCTGAAGATACAGTACAAAGTGCTGAGTGGAATCACTTGGAACGAGGGCGCGACTCCTAAGACCGTGATTATGGACAATAACATCGGAAATGCTTGGGAAGATGACTGCTACAACTTGGCTCATGCCGTGGCCTTTGATACTGCCGAAGGAGCTGTACAGACTGTGTCCGTGACCAATACCACCGGTGCCACTGTGACTTACGAAGGAAGCAGTTGTATCTGTATCGGTATCCAGAATAAGGGACTTGCTACTGTGGCTGCCACCGAAGACGGACAGCCGGATGTGAAGGTTGAGATAATTTCGATGACCATTGAATAACCACTTAAATGAATTTAGTATATATGAAGACAAAGATATATTTAGGAATACTTTCACTTGCACTGGGCCTTTCGCTGGCTTCGTGCAATGAAGATGACGACTATACTATCCACACCACCCCGATTCTGAACGAATCGTCGGTGGTGACGGGGTCGTCCGATGTGACCGCCACTACCGCTACACTCCATGCCACGCTCTCCGGGTTGGATGGCATGGATGCCGGAAGCTATAAGACCGGCTTCTTCTATGGTTTTGCGCAAGACAACCTGCCCGAGGACGTGCAGGCTGCTTATGACGGTAGCGCCTTCAGTGCTCAGTTGAACGGGTTGAACAATAACTCTACGCTCTATTATCAGGCTTATGTATGCTTGCAGGGTAAGGTGTATTACAAAGGTGAGGTGAAAAGCTTGCTCACCACCGATGCCAAGGTGGCTACTGCCGATGCCGCATCTGTCGACTTCGCCTCGGCTGTATTGGGTGGGACATTGACCGATGCTACGGCCGATGCTACTTGTGGTGTTGTTATCTCTACTTCATCCGATGTAGAAGCGGTTCGTGCAGGCCTTATAGTGAAGAGTGAGGAACTTAAGGACAGCTATTCATTCGTCCATGAAGGGTTGGTGCCCGAAACGCAATACTATTATGCGGCTTACCTCAATCTGGGTAGCGGCATTGTGTATGGTGAGGTGAAGAGCTTCACTACTCCTGCCTATGACTTCGATCTCGACAATGACCTTGTCGACCTGGGACTCTCCGTGAAGTGGGCTCGCTTCAATGTGGGTGCCAAGAGCGAGACTGGACTGGGTGGCCTTTTCGGATTCGGTGACCTGACCGGATGCAACAATAGCATCGACCCTGCCGACTATGCTTCGGCCGATACTTATAAAACGGCTTCCGACTTGGCTTTCCGTGCATTTCAAGGGCGTGCCACACTGCCTACTGCCGATGATTTCGAGGAACTCTTCACGTTGTGCCAGAAAGAGTGGACTGAGCAGAATGGAGTGACAGGTTTCAAGTTCACCGGTCCTAATGGTAATTCCATCTTCCTGCCTGCAGCCGGTACGCGTGTGGCAAACGATGTGACGGCGCTGGGTACTGAAGGATATTACCTCACCGGTACTGTCAACTCTTCCAATACAGAATTTGCGGTAGGTTACCAGTTTGCAGCTTCTGTCAATCACCGTATCACTGCCGCAGTTTATCAAGGTATGGCTGTACGCGCTGTTTCCACAGCCAAGAACGTACCGTTCAACAAGGCTCTGCTCTATCAGAAGTGGTATCTTGACAATGGCCAGGACGGTAAGCAGCACGTGTTTGAAGGACCTTTCACGCAGTGGGGTGTTACGGACAACTGGAGCACAGTTTCCAACGGACAACCCAACATTGAACAGCAGATTCATTGGGAGATGGGTACGGATAATGGCTGGATAGGTTATACTTACGGAAAGGACTATGGTTATATGGAGCTCAAGGAGGACGGTACGGTGAATATTCATCGTATTGCCGAAGACGGTACCGTGACCGATGAAACCGGTAAGTTTACGATTGACGAGGCGAATAAAGTGATTGACATCGACATAGATGTGCTTTGTGCCAATACTTGGATTGGCACGAAGAGTGGTAAGCTGAACATTCTGTCGTTGACTGCCGACGGCTTGCAGATTGCCCTGCCCGATGGCGACTATGGCTATTCGTTGAACTATTACAGCCAGGCCAAGGCCGATGCCGATGCGCAGGTTCCTGTATTGCTCAATATCGCCGATTCATCATGGGCAGGAAGTTGGGATGCACTGCTTGTAGCCATTTCACCCGAAGACTTGGCTGGACAGCACACGTTTGTTTTCGAGGGAACTTGTACCGATGCTATGGTGTTTACGCTTGACTTTGCCGGTATGGCGAAGCGCTATCCCAATTCGTTTGTACGCATTGACGACATCAAGCTGGACGGTACTTCCATCCGGTTTGATGCCAACCGCTTCTATTATGGCGACATTGAAGGAAACGGCAAGTACCGTGTTCAGTTGTTCAATGCTTATGGGGCGGGTTCTGTAGGCAATGCTGTTCCTCTCAGTCCGTTCAGCAATGTAGAAAATCAAGGTACCGAGCCTGCCATCCATTTCAAGGAGAAGCTTGAGATTGTCTGCACCGTCATTACCGACGGTACCGGTGCAGGTATTTATACGCCCAATCTGGTTACTGTCAATCCGGATTGGGGAAGTGCATGGGGATATAACGCAGGAGCTACGTTCGAGGTGAAATACGAGAACTTCCAGTACAGCCTTGTGGCTTCTCAGTTCGACATTAAGTACGAATCTGCCGACTATGCGGCAGGTTCCATCATGACCTTCGTTGAAGTGGCTGACATTTACAAGTATTTCCCCGGTTTACATGCCACACTTGACAACCTCTATCTGGATGGCAAGGAAGTGACATTTGATGCATCCAAAGTGCTCGATGCCAATGAATCCCCGAAGTATCGTCTGGAACTTTGGAATTGCTATGGGACAACAAAGGATAAAGGGTGCGCTTTCGGTACTCCTGATGGTGATGTTATCAAGGAACTTGGTTTCAGCAGTTCTATGGAAGTGAAGTTCACGTTCCACACTCTTTTCTCTGTTCCTGAATGGTAAGAGGGATAGACGGAAATATACTGGTTAGATAGGAAATCCGGGATGCAGGCCATCCCGGATTTTTTGTTTTGCCCTCACCGGTGTGCATCGTTCTGATATAGATTGAAGAACCATAGAGAGAATAAAATAAAGGAGGTGGTCCGTAAGGCGGCGCTTTGATAGCTCTTTGCCTTGTACTTTGTTCGGACGGGATGGGTACTTATTGCGATAAACATAGTGATTTTATGGTATCTCCACTAAAGTGGTCCGCCTTGTTCATAGTAGTGAACAAATCAGCCCACTTAGGTGAACAAACTTGTTCACCTAAGTGGGCCGTTCATGAATCTTTGTACTGAACCGGACAGACAAAAGGGCGGAAGCGGAGAAAAGCAGGGGCTTTCTCTAAGATTGGCTGCTATTTTCCTTCGTAATCAAAGTATTCAAAGTCTGCATATGCTTTTGAGGTTTGAGAACCGGAGACGGCATACAATCCCAGCATGATTCCCGTAAAGCCACCGGCAGTTTCTGTACTGATATAGCGCGTATTCATTCGGCCCAGTTCTTTGAAGTCCTTTCCGTTTGTGGCATACTCGAACGAATAGATTTCGTTGCTGCCTTTTACACGGAGTTGTACTTTCCCCTGGGGCAGAATAACTTCCTTTTCCGTATGGGTCAATTCATTCAATTGGTAGCGCAATACTACAGCTTGTTTCCCGTCTGCCAATTGCTTGACTAATAAATCGTAATGGGACGATTCGAACATGTAGACCGTCAGGCCGGCTTCGTCGCCACTGGCGGCTTTTTTCAGTTGCATGGAAGTGGTGGCTGTGAAGTCGATATGTTCTTGCCGGCGGCCGGCAAAAGTAGGACTGCCTTTCCCGTTGTTCAGGTTTACGGGGGTTGCTTTCAGACGGAGGTTACCGGAAGCAAAGGTATAGTTTTCCGGATGATAGTTTCTGATATGAACCCATTCGGGACCTAATTTGCCGTTTTTGAAATCGGTGCGTGCAGGCTTGGGGGCAAGAGGATATTGCGGTAGGGTTGGCACATCCATTTGCAGGGCTATTGTGCCATCTCCGTTTACTACCGGCCAGGCATTCTTGTCCCAGCGCACGGGAGCAAGGAACGTTTCGCGTCCCAGCAGGTGATGGTTGCCGCTTTGCGGACGGAAAGCGAGACACACCATCCACCACGAACCGTCAGGGGCTTGTATCAGGTCGGCATGGCCGGTTCCTTGTATCGGGCTGTTTTGTGCATTCTTGTTGATGTGGGTCAGGATGGGATTGGCGGGGTTCTCTTCGTACGGGCCGTCTATATCGCGGCTACGGGCTATTGTCACTTTGTGGCCGTATTCCGTGCCGCCTTCGGAAATCAGCAGATAATACCATCCGTCTTTCTTGTAAATATGCGGCCCTTCAGGGTGCCGTCCGCCCGTGCCGTTCCAGATGCGTTTGGACTCGTTGAGTTGTTCGCCGGTTTTGGGGTTGATTTCGCACAGATAGATACCTACGCCCGGATTGCTGACGAGGTAACACTTGCCGTCTTCAAAATAGAGGGACGGGTCTATACCGCCTTGCTTGAGCCATACGGGTTCTGACCATTCGCCACGCGGGTCGGTAGTGTGTACAAGGAAGTTGCCTTTGTCGGACACGTTGGTGGTAATCATGTAGAATGTACCGCTGTTGTAGCGGATGGTAGGTGCATAGATTCCTCCCCATGGGCCGGCGTCGTGAAGCGGCAGTTGTGAGGGGCGCGTCAGGCAGTGTCCGATTTGTTCCCAGTTGATGAGGTCTTTGCTGTGGAACAACGGTACGCCCGGGAAATATTGGAAACTACTGTTGACCAGATAAAAGTCATCTCCTGCGCGGCAGATACTCGGGTCGGGATGGAAACCGGGAATAACGGGATTTTGATAACCTTGCCGGTTTTGTGAAAAGCAGGACAGGCTGAGCGCCAGTCCTAAAAGTAACATCATCTTTCTCATAAATGCATTGTATTTTAAATAGTTTATCAGATATATGAATCAGGGTAGTTGAAGGAAGTGTTTATACACAAAAATAAAGTATTCTTTCGGTTCAAGCAAGCCGGATGTGTCTGATGTCATTCAATGATAACTTTTGAGCCCTATTCGGAAACAAATGATACCGTTGCAGATAACATGGCATCGGTGTGTTTTCCGCCTTTTCCGCTACTTTTGCTCTCACTGATTTAACCATTATTTTTAATACGTAAAGACATGATGAAGAATATCATTGAAAAATTCCAAATTTGCCTGGTGCTGTCGGCACTGCTTTTCTCTTCTTTCGTTGCCGCATGTTCCGGCAATGATGATACTGTGACTCCAGAAATAACGATTCCCGCGAACATTCTGACGGATGGAATGACTTTCTCCAAGACCGGAGGAACAAGTACGCTGAACATCAAGTCGAACGTTGCATTGGAAGTTACCAGCAGTGCACCGGAGTGGTGTAAGGTTACTGCCGAAAGTTCTGCTTCGAGTAGTATTTTGAAGTATACCGTTATGGCAGAAGCCAATACGGACACGAGTGACCGTGAAGCCAAGGTAACGGTGAAAGCCGGAGGCAGCGAAGTAGGGAGCTTCACAGTGAAACAAACGGCTGCGGACGGATTAATCATATCCAACTCTACCTCTTTCGACCTGCCAGCTGCGGGAGGAGATGTTTCTGTGGTGGTGGAAACCAATGGTGACGTACAAGCCGTTTCCGATGTTTCTTGGATAAAGGCGGTCAATACCCGTGCCATGGAAGACAAGATTTTCAAGTTTACCGTCTCTCCCAATCCTTTGGGAGCGCGCGAAGGCCATATCTCTTTTACTTTGGGTAGCCTGACGGAGACTGTGGCCGTAAAGCAGGGTGCGGGCGAAACCGGCAATATGGAAAGCGATGCCAGGACACTTGCCGCCAAGATGTATGCAGGTATCAATATCGGCAACACGCTGGAAGCTTGTGATAACAAGAACAAGATAGCGAGCGAAACGTTATGGGGAAATCCTAAAGTGAGTGAGGCATATATCAAAGGGCTGAAGGCATTGGGATTTAATGCGGTGCGCATCCCTTGCGCGTGGGATTACTACATTGTGAATCCATCGACCTATGAGATAGATGCTGCATGGCTCGACCGGGTGAGCGAAGTGGTGGGCTACTGTGTAGCCAATGATATGTATGCCATTGTCAATATCCATTGGGATGGCGGTTGGCTTGAAGAGAGTATCACCCATGGTTACAGCAGCGAAGTAGATGCCAAGCAGAAAGCTATCTGGACACAGATTGCCAATAAACTGAATGCTTATGACGAACACCTGCTCTTTGCCGGATGTAACGAACCCGGACAGCAAGACCAGGGGAACGTTGGCACATCGGCCATAGATGTCATCTTGAAATACGAACAGACCTTCATTGATGCCGTGCGTGCCACCGGAGGAAATAATGCGAGCCGTTGTCTGATTGTGCAAGGTCCTTATACCAATATTGACAAGACGGTGAATGACTACACGATGCCCAAGGATGAGGTACCCGACCGTCTGATGGTGGAAGTTCACTTCTATGATCCCTATCAGTTCACCATGATGAACCATGACGAAACCTGGAGCAATGTATTCCTTTATTGGGGTAAGGATAATCATGTATCCGGTTCCATTCATAATGCCACCGGTTACGAAGAAGATTATGTGAAGCAGCAATTCCAGAAGATGAAAACGGCCTATGCAGATAAGGGAATTCCTGTGATTGTAGGCGAGTATAGTGCCATGAAGCGGGCAAAAGAAGACAAGATAGAGGGGACTTCTGAACTTGCCTATCCTGATATTGACCAGGAGATGCATAACAAGAGCCGCTCCTATTGGAATGAGGTAGTCACCCGAGAGGCGAAAAACCACGGTTGTGTCCCCTTTTATTGGGAAACCGGCGGTGACATGAACCGTGGTACGGGTACGGCGAAGGAGGCTTATGCCATTGAGGGCATCATGAAGGGAGCCGCAGCCGGTCAATACCCTTATTGATTGAGTGGTGGATAGAATAAAAGACAGTTTTTAAAAGTATCATACAAATAGGTTTTATAGGTTACAAGGATTGTTGATATAGTTTTTTTGATTGGTTACGGAGAAGTATGTCCGCGAGGGATATGCTTCTCCTTCTTTAAAAATCCTTGTCTTTCCTTGCTTTTCTGTTCGTTTTTCACTTCATTTGCAACAAAAATAACTTCCCTTAGCTCTGATAGTATGAAAAGACTGCAACTACTGCTCTTGTGGGTTTGGATGGTATGTTTCTCTGCTGCTTCACATGACTACATGTTTAAACATTTGGAAGTGAAAGACGGACTTTCCAATAATCAGGTTAATGCTATTTATAAAGATTCAAACGGATTCATGTGGTTTGGTACAGCTTCGGGGCTGAACCGCTATGATGGTTACAATATAAAGATTTATCGCAGCCAGAAAGATGACGAGAAATCTCTTCCCGATAGTTATGTCGAGGATATACAAGAAGATGCGTCCGGTAATTTGTGGATACGTACGGGAAGTGGGTATGCCATTTACAACTCGGCTTCCGATGTTTTTGACCGTAATGTGGAAGCTTGGATGTGGAACGTCGGTCTGACCGGAAATCCTTCGCTTATCTATATTGATAAGGAAAAGACTTTCTGGATCTATATTAATGGTAAAGGTGTTTACAGCTATAGAGAAGGACAGAAAAATGCCGTGGCAGTAAAGGAGGCGGATGAACTGCTTGCGAAAGCCGAAGTGTCCGACATGAAAGAATGCGGCGAAGGAATCCTGTTGGTTTTGAGTAACGGTATCTTGGTTTGTATAGATGAGGAAAAGCAAAATATCAAGTGGACCAATCCGGACATTGCCGAAGATTGCAGGGAAGTAAAGAATGCTACCTTTGATTTGTTTGTCGACCATAGTGGGCGGGCGTGGATATTCAGTGTGGAGGGGATGTGGATTTATAGCCTTTCTCGGAAGGTTTGGGAACAGCGTTCTCCCCGAACGGACACCTACAATACCGTACGTGCAGTGGCACAGGATAAATACGGATGTATATGGGTAGGCAGGGATCAGGATGGCATTGAATTGATAGAACCGGCGGGACGGAAAATCCGTCTGGCGAACGATCCTAATAACGGGCGTACTCTGTCCAACAATACAATAACGGCTCTTTATGAAGATGAGGCCGGTACGATGTGGGTGGGAACCTACAAGAAGGGTGTCTCTTTCTATAATGAAAGTGTCTTCAAATTCGGCATTGCCGATGTAGGCGACATCAATTGTGTGGAGGACGGAGGCGGTGATATCGTATGGGTGGGGACCAACGACCGCGGGTTGATTCGCTGGAATAGCGTGACGGATGAACGTATGTTTTTTTCGCATACGGCAGATCCCCGCTCTATCTCGAGTGATGTCATAGTCTGCCTTCTTCGGGACAGTAGCGGCAGAGTGTGGGCTGGTACTTTCTGGGGCGGACTGAATTGCTATGATGGAAACCGCTTTATCCATTACCGGTCCCGTAAGGGAGACAGTAACTCGCTGGTCTATGACAATGTATGGGCATTGGCAGAAGATGCGGACAAAAATATCTGGATCGGTACGTTGGGGGGAGGATTGCAATGCCTGAATCCTCAGACGGGGATATTTACCACCTATTCTACAGGTAATTCAAACCTTGTGTCGGACTATATCTCATCCCTCTGCATCAGCTGTGACAATAATCTGATTATCGGTACTTCGGCAGGGATGGCTTTCATGGACCTGAGGACCGGCGAGATTACAAATTTTGCAGGTACAAAATCGGGTAAGACCAGACTTTCCAACCAAAATATCAATCAAGTTTACGAAGATAGTCGCGGTTTGTTATGGATAGCCACGCGTGAAGGCTTGAATGTATATGACAGCAAACGGGATGAATTGTACGAAGTGCCTATCAAACCCGGTTTCTCCAAACTATTGATATTAGGTATTACGGAAGATGAAAACAAAAGTATATGGATCAGCACCGGAGGAGAACTGATAAACGTGGTGTTGTCCGTTGACAGCAAGACGGAGCAGCCCGTGTTCCGTTGCTATACCTATAATGACAAGGACGGGTTGCAGAGTTGTGACTTCAACCAGCGTTCCCTCAAACGACTGCATACGGGCGAGATTGTAGTGGGAGGACTGTATGGGCTGAATCGCTTCCAGCCGGGCAACATAAAGTATAACCGTACGTTGCCCAAGGTTATGTTTACCGGTTTCCAGTTGTTCAATGAAGACGTGAAGGTGGGCAAGGAGTATGCAGGACGTGTCATCTTGAAGGAAGCTTTGAATGAAACAGAAGAAGTTGTCTTGGCTTATAAGCAGAATGTGTTCACGGTGCTGTTCGCGTCGGACAATTTCGTGCTGCCCGAAAAGACACAGTATTTCTATAAATTGGAAGGGTTTAATGAGAACTGGCTGACGAGTATGTCCGATATGCATCGCGTTACCTATACCAATCTGGCTCCGGGGACTTACATTTTAAAAGTGAAGGCTACAAACAGTGACGGATATGCGGGTACTGAAGAGGCTTCGCTCAAGATTGTCATTCTTCCGCCTTTCTGGATGACTCCGTGGGCATATATCGTTTATGCTCTTCTGATAGTAGGAGTTGTTTCCTTTTCACTTTATGCCGTACAACGGAGGGAACGTAATAAGTTCAGAATCCGCCAGATAGAGGAAGATGCGAAGAAGAGGGAGGAGTTGAGCCAGATGAAATTCCGCTTTTTTACGAATGTCAGCCATGAGTTGCGTACGCCGCTTACGCTGATTATATCGCCGATGGAAAGTATGATGAAGGAGATTACGGACGAAAAACTGCATGGCAAGCTACAACTGATGTACCGCAATGCGCAGCGTTTGTTGAATCTGGTCAACCAGTTGCTCGATTTCCGTAAGAATGAGATGGCAGGATTGCATCTCACTTTGTCCGAGGGGGATATTGTGGCGTATGTGCGTAGCATCTGTGCTTCTTTCCTGATGCTTTCTGAAAAGAAACATGTGCATCTGACATTCTTTTCGGCCATGGAATCGCTGAATATGTCATTCGACGAGGATAAAATTGGTAAAGTTGTGATGAATCTTCTGTCCAATGCTTTCAAATTTACTCCGGACGGGGGACGTGTGGATGTGGCATTGGAAATGTCGAAAGAGATGTCCGGAAGATTGCTGATAAAGGTATCGGATACCGGTGTCGGTATCAGGGATGAAGACAAGGAGCGGATTTTTGAACGTTTCTATCAGGTGGAGCAGGAAGAACCGGAGCACCAGTCAACGGGTAGCGGTATTGGCTTGAGCCTGGTACGCGACTTTGTGACGCTGCATGAGGGTACGGTGCGCGTTGTCGACAATGTGGGTTCCGGTAGTGTGTTTCTGGTTGAGCTCCCGGTTAAACATGTACGTGTAAGTCCTCCCAAGCCTGCACCGCTTACAGAAGAGGTGGAAGAGCATGAGGAACTTTTGCCGGGTATGGAAGAGGAAGCGCTTTCGGTTGATTTGCTGGACGATATGGAGGATAATGAAGATGAAAAAGAAAAGCCGTTGGCCCTGATTGTGGATGATAATGAAGATTTGGTTGCCTTCATGAAAGATAGTCTGAGCTTGTATTTCCGTATACAGTCAGCTTCCAATGGTCGGGAAGCTTGGCAGAAAATATCGGAACTGATGCCGGATATTATTGTCAGCGACGTAATGATGCCCGAGATGGATGGGAATGAATTGTGCCGCTGGGTGAAGACCGATAAACGCACGAGTGACATTCCGATGATATTACTCACTGCACGGCAGGCTGTGGAAGATAAAGTGGAGGGGTTGACCATCGGTGCGGATGATTATGTGACGAAACCTTTCAATGTGGAAATCCTTATTCTGCGTATGCGCAAGTTGATTGACCTGAGCAAGAAGCGCAAGGCAAAGTCGCTCATTGACCCCGAACCAAGTGAAATAGCCATTACTTCGTTGGATGAAAAGCTGGTGGAAAATGCCATCAAATATGTGGAGGCGAACATCGGTCGGTGTGACTTGTCCGTAGAAGAGTTGAGTCGGGGGTTGGGTATGAGCCGGGTACATCTTTACAAGAAACTCTTGCAGATAACCGGTAAGACACCTATTGAATTTATCCGTGTCATCCGTCTGAAAAGAGCGGCGCAGATGCTGCGCGAGAGTCAGCAAAATGTATCGGAGATAGCGTATCAGTTGGGCTTTAACAACCCCAAGTATTTCAGCAAATATTTCAAGGATGAATTCGGTGTTTTGCCCTCTGTTTATCAGGAAAGAGAGGGTAGATAACAAAAGATACCCCTTACGGAAACATATTGTCTTTTAGGGTAATCAAAAGCGCCCTTTTGTTTCAACATCGGGGAGACCCGTTTTTGAAGGAAACTTTCTATTTTTACATCGGAGAAAATTCACTTTAAAAACAGTAATATGAAATTGAAAAACACTTCAGTTTATTTGCTTGCCGGATGGATGCTCGCCGCATGTTCCGGAGGCGGATTCCAAAAGACCGAGAATGGTGTTGTTGTGGAAGTCAAGCAGCAGCAACCGACGGATGTGCGTAAAGTAAGATTGGAAGTAATGGGTGAGAAGCTCATTCATGTATCGGCTACTCCTGAGAAGGAATTTTCAAAGGAGCAGAGTCTCATTGTGATCCCTCAACAGAATAAGACCGACTTTAAGGTCGAAGAGCAGGGCGATGAAGTGACTGTCAAGACATCGGAATTATGTGCCATTGTGTCCAAGACAACGGGTGAGGTACGCTTCACGGATGCCGACGGCAAGCAGATTCTGGCTGAAGACTCTGACGGGCGGACCTTTACTCCGGTGGAAGTGGAAGGTACGAAAGGATATACAGTACGTCAAGTATTCCAGTCGGCAGGCAATGATGAGGCTTTCTATGGCTTGGGCCAGCACCAGGCGGATGAGTTCAACTATAAAGGTAAGAATGAGGAACTGTTCCAGTACAATACAAAGGTGTCTGTACCCTTTATCGTGTCTAATAAGAACTACGGTGTGCTTTGGGACAGCTATTCGCTCTGCCGTTTCGGTGACCCGCGCGATTACTCACAGCTGGGTGATGTCTTCAAACTTTATGATAAAGAGGGCAAGGAAGGTGCTTTGACCGGTACATATATTCCGGGCAAGAAAGACGTGGAAACCCTTGTACGTCGTGAGGATTCTCTTTATTTTGAACATCTGGACCGTGCCGCACATTTGAGTAAGGTGATTAATTTGCCTGCGGAGTTCCCGTTCGGAGGGTCCGACGTAGTTTATGAGGGAGAAATAGAACCGGCAGAAAGCGGCTTGTTCCGCTTCATCCTTTACTATGCAGGCTACATGAAAGTATATATTGATAATGAGTTGGTGGTTCCCGAACGTTGGCGTACGGCTTGGAATCCTAACACTTATAAGTTTGCTGTCAATCTGGAAGCGGGCAAGCGCGTTCCGTTGAAGATAGAGTGGAAGCCTGATGCCGGTGTTTCTTACTGCGGTCTGCGAGTATTGAGTCCGGTGGCTGATGAAGAACAGAACAAACTCTCCTGGTGGGGTGAAATGCAGAATGAAATAGACTACTATTTCGTTTATGGTGATGATATGGACGATGTGATTAGCGGCTACCGTACATTGACAGGTAAATCCCAGATTATGCCGAAATGGGCGATGGGTTACTGGCAGAGCCGTGAGAAGTACAATACGCGTGAGGAGGTTCTCTCCACGCTGAAGGAATTCCGCGAACGTCAGATTCCTATCGACAATATCGTAATCGACTGGCTGCACTGGAAGCAGGATTCCTGGGGAAGCCATGAGTTCGATCCCGAACGTTTCCCCGACCCGAAAGGAATGGTCGACTCCATCCACGCCATGAACGGACGTCTGATGATTTCCGTATGGCCCAAGTTCTATGCTACGACCGAACACTTCAAGGAATTTGACGAAAAAGGTTGGATGTATCAGCAGGCTATCAAAGACAGCATCAAAGACTGGGTCGGTCCTGGCTATCTGGGCTCTTTCTATGACGCATACGATGCCGATGCACGCAAGCTCTTCTGGAAGCAGATGCAAGACCACTACTATCCTCTGGGTGTTGACGCTTGGTGGATGGATGCCAGCGAACCGAACATACGCGACTGTACGGATTTGCAATACCGCAAGGACCTTTGCGGTCCGACAGCACTCGGCCCCTCTGCCAAGTTCTTCAATGCATACGCACTGATGAATGCAGAAGCTATCTATGACGGACAGCGCGGCGTGGAACCGGACAAGCGCGTCTTCTTGTTGACACGTTCCGGCTTTGCAGGGTTGCAACGCTATTCTACTGCCACCTGGAGTGGTGACATCGCTACCCGTTGGGAAGATATGAAAGCGCAAATCTCTGCCGGCTTGAACTTTGCTGTCAGCGGTATCCCTTATTGGACCATGGACATCGGCGGATTCTGTGTAGAGAACCGTTATGTGGCTGGTCAGATGGAATTCAACAAGACTGGACGTGAAAATGCTGATTACAAGGAATGGAGAGAGTTGAATACCCGTTGGTATCAGTTCGGCGCTTTCTGCCCGTTGTTCCGTGCACACGGCCAGTATCCGTACCGTGAGGTTTGGAATATCGCTCCGGCAGGACATCCGTGCTACAACTCCATCGTTTATTATACGAAGCTGCGTTACAACATGATGCCGTATATCTATTCTTTGGCAGGTATGACTTATTTCAATGATTATACCATCATGCGTCCGCTCGTAATGGACTTCACAGCTGATGCAAACGTCAACAATATAGGTGACCAGTTCATGTTCGGTTCTGCCCTGATGGTGGCTCCGGTTTACGAATACGGTGCACGCAACCGCGAGGTTTATTTCCCGGCAAGCTGCGGTTGGTATGACTTCTACTCCGGCAAGTATGTGGACGGTGGCCAGAAGCTGACAGTGGATGCTCCTTATGAACGTATCCCGCTCTACGTTTGCGAAGGTGCCATTGTACCTTATGGTCCGGATATGCAATACAGTGATGAAAAACCGGCTTCGGAAATCACTCTCTATGTTTATACGGGTAAGGACGGCGCGTTTACGCTCTATGAGGATGAAGGTGTGAACTATAACTACGAGAAGGGACAATATGCCACTATACCGTTTGCCTATAACGATGCTGAGGGTACACTGGTTATCGGCGACCGTACGGGTGACTTCCCCGGTATGCTGAAGGAACGTACTTTCAATGTGGTGAAGGTAAGCAAAGACCAGCCGCAACCGTTCGATTTGAAGGCGAAAGGCACAACGGTGAAGTATGACGGAAAAGCACAAACCGTAAAATTATAATCAGAATGATAGACGACGGTGCCAGGGAGAGAAGTCTTCCCGGTACCGATCTCGTCGTTCCTCGGTGCCGGGCACTTCCCCACTTCTGAATAGCTGTGAGAGAGGAGTAGGCACTCGATAATCTTTTAGATATTTATTACCATGAATAAAATCATATTGTCTTTGGCCATCGGGCTGTCCCTATTGGCCGGTTGCAATGCTCCTAAAGAGGTAGCTGGCGATGACCGTAGCTTGGATTTTACGGCCGACTGGGCCTTTCGCTTGGGAGATGATACGGCGGCAGCCCGTCTGGATTATAATGACGCAGACTGGCGGAAACTGAACTTGCCCCACGATTGGGCTGTTGAAGGAGAGTTCAGTCGGGACAATCCGTCAGGAACAGGGGGAGGTGCTCTGCCTGGTGGTATAGGTTGGTATCGTAAGACTTTTATTGCCGATAAGGTCGATGAGGGCAAGCGCTATCGCATAGATTTCGATGGTGTCTATATGAACTCCACCGTTTATATTAATGGGCATGAACTGGGAACACGCCCCTATGGATACATCTCGTTTAGTTATGATTTGACTCCTTATATCAAATGGGGGGAGAAGAATGTGATTGCTGTAAGAGTGGACAATGCCGAACAACCCAATTCACGTTGGTATTCCGGTTGCGGTATCTACCGTAATGTGTGGTTGACGAAACTGAATCCGGTGCATGTGGCACAGTGGGGTACCTACGTGACGGCAGAAGAAGTGTCGAAGAACAGTGCCCGGTTGAAGATACGTACCAGTTTACAGTACGATGTAGAGATGCAGACGGAAGATTCCGTGCAGCAGGCCGACGGTACATATGTTGTGTTCGATTCGGAAATTATTCCTCTGATTGATGTCGTCCTGCAATCCCGGTTAGTGGATGCCGACGGTCATGTGGTGGGTGAGGCTGTGTCGGAAGCTCAGCTGATGCCTGTCGCTCCGGCAGAAATGGAGCAGGAAATAGAATTGAAGAATCCTAATCTCTGGAGTATTGATGCACCTTATATGTATAAGGTAGAAAGCATCCTCAAGAATAAAGAGACCGGCGAGGTACTCGATCCGTTATTATACTCCTACCGGCATCCGTACTTTCCGCTTCGATGCACAAAAAGGATTTATCCTGAATGGTGAACAAGTGAAGATAAACGGTGTCTGCATGCATCATGACCTGGGTTGCCTGGGAGCTGCGGTGAATACGCGCGCCATCGAGCGCCAGTTGGAGATTCTGAAAGAAATGGGTTGCAACGGAATCCGTTGTTCCCATAACCCTCCTGCACCGGAGCTGCTCGACCTTTGCGACCGTATGGGCTTCATCGTGATGGACGAGACTTTCGACATGTGGCGCAAGAAAAAGACCCGCCACGACTATTCACGCTATTTCAACGAATGGCATGAACGCGATTTGACTGACCTTATCGTGCGTGACCGCAATCATCCTTCCATCTTCATGTGGAGCATCGGCAACGAAGTGCTGGAGCAGTGGACGGATGCCAAAGCCGACACCTTGAGTCTGGCAGAGGCCAACCTGGTCTTGAACTTCGGCCATAGTGCGGATATGCTGGCAAAGGACGGAGAAATGTCCGTCAACTCACTGCTGACAAAGAAACTGGCGGATATGGTGAGAAAGCTCGATGCCACGCGCCCCGTGACGGCAGGCTGCAACGAGCCGAACCCGAACAATCATTTGTTCCGTTCCGGTGCGCTCGATATAATCGGTTTTAATTACCATGACAATTGGTTTGCAGGTGTTCCTCAGAACTTCCCCGGCAAGCCGTTCATCGTGACGGAAAGTGTTTCCGGCCTGATGACACGCGGTTACTACCGAATGCCGAGTGATTCGATGTTTGTCTGGCCCGCACGTTGGGATAAGCCTTTCTATGATGCCTCGTTCTCTTGCTCCTCCTACGACAACTGTCATGTTCCTTGGGGCAACCGTCACGAAGGTACTATGCGTCATGTGAAGAACAACGACTTTATCAGTGGACAATACGTCTGGACGGGCTTCGATTATATCGGTGAGCCTACTCCTTACGGTTGGCCGGCACGCAGCTCTTACTTTGGCATTATCGACTTGGCCGGTTTCCCGAAGGATGTCTACTACATGTATCAGTCCGAGTGGCGTCCGGATAAGGCGGTGTTGCATCTTTTCCCGCATTGGAATTGGACGGAGGGACAAGACATCGATTTGTGGGCATATTATAACAATGCCGACGAAGTGGAGCTTTTCGTGAATGGAAAATCGCAGGGTGTGCGCAGCAAGGGAAAAGACGATTTCCACGTCATGTGGCGCGTGAAGTATGAGTCGGGTACGGTAAAGGCTGTTTCCCGCAAGGAAGGAAAGACTGTGGCCGAGCAGGAAATCCGGACAGCGGGCGAACCTGCGCAGATTCGTCTCAGCCCCGACCGCAGTACCATTCAGGCAGATGGCAAAGACTTGAGTTTCATTACGGTTGAGATTCTGGACAAAGATGGAAATTTGTGTCCGAATGCCGAAAACGATGTGACCTTTGCCGTAGAAGGTGCCGGCTTCATTGCTGGAGTGGATAACGGAAGCCCCATCTCTATGGAGAAGTTCAAGGACAACCACCGCAAGGCTTTCTACGGAAAGTGCCTGGTGGTACTGCAGAACAACGGTGAACCGGGTGGTGTCAAGGTGACGGCTACGGCTGATGGACTGGAGAAGGCGACGACGGCGATTAAAGTTAAATGATAATTTGATGTGCTAATTGGCACATTAGCATATTAACCAATTAAGACATGAAGAATAAATTTTTAGCAACCTTATTTCTTGCATGCTCCATCAGTACCGTGTCTGCACAGACACCGGTCTATATGGACGATGCACAACCTATTGAAGCACGTGTAAAGGATGCTCTCAGCCGGATGACACTGGAAGAGAAGGTAGCCCTTTGCCATGCGCAGAGTAAATTCAGCAGTGCGGGTGTTCCGCGGCTCGGCATTCCCGAGCTTTGGATGAGCGACGGCCCTCACGGTGTCCGTGCCGAAATCAACTGGAATGACTGGGGATATGCCAACTGGACCAATGACAGCATTACCGCTTTCCCGGCTTTGACTTGTCTGGCCGCTACCTGGAATCCGGACATGTCTGCAAAGTATGGCAAGGCCATCGGTGAGGAAGCGCGCTATCGTGAAAAGGATGTGTTGCTGGGCCCCGGCGTCAACATCTACCGTACTCCGATGAACGGTCGTAATTTTGAATATATGGGCGAGGACCCTTATCTGGCCAGTGTGATGTGCGTACCTTACATCCAGGAGTTGCAGAAGAACGGAGTGGCAGCTTGTGTCAAGCACTATGCGCTGAACAACCAGGAACTGTGGCGCGGACATATTGATGTGAATCTTAGCGACCGTGCTCTGTATGAAATCTATCTGCCGGCATTCAAGGCTGCAGTAGAAGAGGGAGGTGCCTGGAGCATTATGGGCGCTTACAATAAGATTCGCGGCCAGCACGCCTGCCATAACGATTTCACACTGAACAAGATTCTGAAAGATGACTGGAAGTTCGACGGCTGTGTCATTACCGACTGGGGCGGTGCCCACGACACCTCTGAAGCTGCCGTCAACGGTCTGGATATTGAAATGGGTTCTTACACCAACGGTCTGACGTCCGAGAGTGTATTTACCTATAACGATTATTACCTTGCCAGCCCTTACCTCCAGATGTTGAAGGATGGCAAAGTGCCGATGTCTACAATAGACGACAAGGCTTCCCGCATTCTTCGCTTGATATTCCGTACGGCGATGAACCGTCAGAAACCCTATGGTTCGGTAGCTACGGAAGAGCATTATGCCGCTGCCCGCGAGATAGGCAATGAGGGCATTGTGCTGTTGAAGAATGCTCCGGTGGTAAAGAAAGGTGCCCCGTTGCTGCCGATTGATGCAGCCAAGTATCAGAATATCCTGGTGGTGGGCGATAATGCCGTACGCTTGCTGAATCAGGGAGGAGGCTCTTCCGAACTGAAAGTGAAGGATATGGTATCTCCGCTGGATGGCTTGCGTGCCGCTTATGGCGATAAGGTAGCCTATGCGAAAGGCTATGCCGCCGGTCGTCCGATGTACGGCCGTGCAGATGAAATTCCGCAGAATGTGGTAGACTCACTCCGTGCAGAAGCCGTGGAAATGGCGAAAAAGGCAGACTTAGTGGTACTGGTAGGTGGATTGAACAAGAACCACTTTCAGGATTGTGAAGGTGGCGACCGTCTGGAATACGGCTTGCCTTTCGGGCAGGATGAACTGATTGAAGCTTTGCTGGGGGTAAACAAGAACCTGGTTCTGGTGCTTCTCAGTGGTAATGCGGTGGAAATGCCGTGGGTATCCCGGGTTCCTGCCATTGTGCAAGGCTGGTATTTAGGCTCCATGGGTGGCAAGTCTCTGGCTGACATCCTGAGTGGTGCGGTGAATCCAAGCGGAAAGTTGCCCTTCTCTTTCCCTGCCAAGTTGACGGATTGCGGTGCACATGCTTTTGATGAACTCAGTTATCCGGGCGACAGCATCAAGCAGGAGTATAAGGAGGATATTCTGGTGGGCTATCGTTGGCACGACACCAAGAAGATTCCGGCACTCTTCCCCTTCGGTCATGGCTTGAGCTATACTACCTTTACATATGGCAAACCGATGGCTTCTGCCAAGGCCATGGCTGCCGACGGTATGCTGACGGTGACAGTTGCCGTGAAGAATACGGGTAGCATTGCCGGAAAAGAGATTGTACAGCTTTATGTAGGCGATGATAAATGCAGTGTGCTTCGTCCTGTAAAGGAACTGAAACATTTTGCAAAAGTCGGTTTGGCGCCGGGCGAGGAGAAGAGCGTGACTTTCACCCTTACTCCGGATGATTTGAAGTTCTACGATGAGGCTTCCGCAGCTTGGAAGTACGAACCGGGTAAGTTCAAGGCATACGTTTGCGCTTCGTCTGCCGACGTCCGTGGTGTAGTTTCGTTCGAAATGCAATAATCTTATAATCAGTGCGTAACCACTGCAAAATCAGTGCAACTGTTTTGCAGTGGTACTGCATACCTTTTGCAGCGCTACTGCAATTGCTTTGCAGCGTCACTGCAAAAGGTATGCAGCAATGCTGCAAAGTGTATGCAGTAAGTTTGCAGCCTGAAATCAGAATCAAAAAACAATATGAAGACACTTGCCACTCTATTTCTGCTTGCAGCCTCGTTGCTGCTTCGTGCAGCCGATGCGCCTGCCGACAGTTGTAATCATCAGTTGTATTATACGTCACCTGCCGCTATTTGGGAGGAGACTCTTCCTTTGGGCAACGGACGCTTGGGCATGATGCCCGACGGAGGCATTCTCCGTGAGCACATTGTGCTGAATGAAATATCATTATGGAGCGGAATGGAGGCGGATTATAGCAATCCGGATGCTTCGAAGAGTCTGCCTGCCATCCGGCAACTGTTGTTTGAGGGAAAGAACCGAGAGGCACAGGAGCTGATGTACAGCAGTTTTGTTCCGAAGAAGCAGGAGACTGACGGGAGATATGGAACCTATCAGGTATTGGGCGATTTGGATATAGATTTTACCTACAATTCTTCATTATCCATTCTCAACTCTCCATTAAACAACTATCGCCGTTGGCTCAACTTGCGCGATGCGGTGGCATATACGGCTTTCAGGCTGGAAGATGTCGATTATCACCGTGAGTATTTTGTTTCCCGTGACCGTGATGTCATGCTGATTCATCTGGTTGCCGGACGTGAAGGGGCTCTGAATTTCTCTGCCCGTTTGAGTCGTGCGGAACATAGCTCGGTGACTGTCCAAGGGAACACCCTTTTGATGGACGGCATGTTGGAAAGCGGTAAACCCGGTTTGGACGGTATGAAATACCGTGTGGCCATGCAACTCGTGCAGAACGGTGGTGAATCGTCTGTCAGCCTGGAAAACGGTATCCGCTTGAAGAACGGGCAGGAAGCCTGGTTGATACTTTCTGCCGCTACCTCCTATGCCGCTGCCGGTACCGACTTCCCGGGCGAACGCTATGCGGAAGTCTGCGACAGCTTGCTCCGTCCTTTCACCGCCCCCGCTAATTCTCCATGTGCCATTCTCCATTCTTCATTATCCAACCATGTCACCGCTCACCGTTCCCTCTACGACCGTGTTTCCTTGACGCTTCCTGCCACGCTGGATGATACGCTCCCGACGAACGAGCGCATCCTCCGCTTCACACAGCAGGAGTCGCCGGCATTGGCTGCTCTGTACTATAACTACGGACGCTATCTGCTCATCAGCAGTACCCGCCCCGGCAGCCTGCCGCCCAATCTGCAAGGACTCTGGGCAAATGGAGTATCGACTCCCTGGAACGGGGACTATCATACGAACATCAATATCCAGATGAACCACTGGCCTTTGGAACAAGCCGGCCTCTCCGAACTCTATCAGCCGCTGACGACGCTGATGGAGCGCCTTATCCCTTCGGGAGAGGCAAGTGCGCGTACCTTCTATGGCGATGAGGCAGATGGCTGGGTGCTCCACATGATGACCAACGTATGGAATTATACCGCTCCCGGCGAACACCCCTCCTGGGGAGCTACCAATACCGGTGGCGCTTGGTTGTGTGCCCATTTGTGGGAACACTATCTGTATACGCAGGACAAGGATTATCTGCGCCGTATCTATCCAGTCTTGAAAGGTGCCGCCCGGTTCTTTAGTTCCACCACCGTGCAGGAGCCTTCGCATGGCTGGCTGGTAACTGCCCCCACTTCTTCTCCGGAAAACAGTTTCTATGTGCCGGGTGACAGCGTGACTCCCGTCAGCATTTGTATGGGTCCCACTATGGATGTGCAACTGCTCACTGAGCTTTATACTAATGTCATCGCCGCCGCTCGCCTGCTGGATTGTGATGCGGATTATGTGGCGAAGCTTGAGGTGGACCTGAAGAGATTCCCACCCATGCAAATCAGTAAGGAAGGATACTTGCAGGAATGGCTGGAAGATTATAAGGAAGTGGATGTGCACCACCGCCACGTTTCCCATCTCTACGGCCTGCATCCGGGAAACCTGATTTCGCCGGAGTCCACCCCCGAGCTTGCCGAAGCCTGCCGGATGACCTTGAACCGTCGTGGAGATGAGGGTACTGGTTGGAGCCGTGCTTGGAAGATAAACTTCTGGGCTCGTTTGGGTGACGGAAACCGTGCTTGGAAACTCTTCAAGAGTTTGCTGCATCCTGCTGTCGATGCTGCGACGGGAGGTCATGGTAGCGGCACTTTCCCCAACTTGTTCTGTTCGCATCCGCCTTTTCAGATTGATGGCAACTATGGTGGCGCGGCGGGAGTTGGCGAAATGCTGTTGCAAAGTCATGAAGGCTTTATCCATCTGCTTCCTGCCCTGCCGGATAGCTGGACTGCCGGCAACTTCCGTGGAATGCGCGTACGTGGCGGTGCTTCCATAGACCTGGATTGGAAGGATGGACGGGCAACGAGGGCTGTTGTTACCGCTCTTGTTCCGGGGAAATTTACAGTAAAGATGCCCGCAAGTACTGTCCGTGCCGAGGTGAAGGTAGGAGGACATACGCATACTTACAAGAAACCGGCATTCTCGTTGGACTTGAACAAGGGAGAGGCGGCGACCATACATTTCTTATAAGAACGTTCCCTTCCGACAAAATTATCAAGTTATTTGTCTTTCGCGCCCGAATGCTGTACATTTGCAGCGCATGTAGAACAAATATCTTAGATAATTATGAAAAATAGAGTACGTTTTTTCTTCTTGTTTCTCGGCTTGCTGGGAGCGTTGGCAGCTCATGCACAAATCAATGAGTTGCCACGTTCCACACCCGAGGCAGAAGGAGTCCCTTCCAAGGCTGTCACTGCCTTGTTTGATTCACTGATGGCATTGCCGAAAACAGATATCCACAGCGTGGTGGTGCTGCGTCACGGCAAGGTCATCGGAGAAATCTATCCGGCTCCGTTCGCGCCGGAATATCGCCATACCATGTATTCCTGCTCCAAAACCTTTGTCGGGGCTGCCGTAGGACTTGCCATTGCAGACAACCGCTTGCGTTTGACAGACCGCGTCGCCGCTTTCTTCCCGGAACTTCTTCCGGATTCGGTTTCCGCTAATCTGGCAGACATGACTGTCCGTGACCTGCTTACCATGACGTCGGGTATCACTCCCGACTGGAATATGCGCAACCTCACTTCCGACTGGATACGTACCTTCCTTGCCAAACCGGTGAAAACTCCGGGCAAGAAGTTTGAATATGATTCGATTAGTACCTATATGCTTTCTGCCATTGTGCAGAAGGTGACGGGCATGACCTTGCTGGATTATCTGAAGCAGAAGCTTTTCATCCCGATGCATATCACGGACGTTGCGTGGGAGATAAGCCCCGAAGGCATCAATACCGGTGGCTGGGGACTGCATATCCAGAGCGAGTCGTTGGCAAAATTCGGATTGTTGCTGCTGAACCGGGGTGTTTGGGAAGGCAAGCAGTTGCTTCCGGCTTCCTGGGTGGAGCAGATGATGACCAGACAGATAGGAGATTATGGCTATCAGATGTGGCTTTGCGAATATCCGGGTGCTGTACGTGCTGACGGGGCTTTGGGACAATACATTCTGATTGTTCCGGATAAGGATATGGTAGTGGTCATTACCGAATGTACATTGATAGACGGTCGTCGGCAGCGTCGTCTGGTCTGGAACCGCTTGTTGCCGGAGGTCGGTGACCAGGTATTAGCGCCCGGTAAGGACTACAAGCGCCTGCAGAAGAAACAGCGTTCTTATCAACTGCCGTTAGTGCAAGGAAAGGCTGCTTCCTCCCTTTCACAGAAATACGCAGGCAAGCGCATCCTGCTCGGAGAGAACAAATACGGATGGCAATCCATCGAGCTGCAATTCAAGCAGCAAGAAGTAGTGATGACTGTGGTGGAGAAAGACGGAAAGACATACAGTCTTCCGTTTGGCTATAAGCAATGGTCGAAAGCGGCAATTGATGGCTATCCTCCGTATTCGGTTGCTGCAAAGGGGCGTTTTAAGGGTATAGAAGGCCCTTTCCAGGTGGCAGGCAGTTATGCGTGGGCGTCACTTGATGCTTTGCAACTGAAAGTACATTATGTCAACTGGATAAGCGCTCTTGGGCTTACGCTCTGCTTTGAGGATAACAAGGTACTCCTGACTGTTACGGAGAATTATTCTTCGGGTGAAGGGGTGACTTTCGAAGGTACATTAGCACATTAAAATAATGAATCGTATTTTGCTTACTCTAAAACGGCCTTTTATCTGGCTGTACCGTTTCCGGCACCGTTGCGGCTACGGTGTACATTCTCCTTTTGCCTTTAACCTGATTACGCATGTAATTTACGAAAGTACGGCTTATTATAAATATGAAGAGCTGGCCAAGGCACAGAAGCAACTGGAGCTGGAGAAAGATAAACGTTGGAAGTACGAATCGAAGAAAGTAAAACGCCTTCTGTTCCGTCTGGTAAACTATACCCAGCCGGAGACCATTGTAGATGCCGGTACGCTTGCCGCTTCTGCCCTCTATTTGAAAGCGGGGAAGGAGGGGGCAGATTATACTTCGGCTTCCGACCTTTCCGAGCTCTTTCTGGAGAGTGGCGTTCCCGTTGATTTCCTTTATTTGCACGATTATCGTCATCCCGATTTTGTAGAGGAGGTCTTCCGCATCTGTTCCACCCGTACCAGGGGAAAGTCTGTTTTTGTAATTGAAGGTATCCGTTACACTCCGCAGATGTTTGCCCTCTGGAAACGTATGAAGCAGGACGGGCGGGCGGGTATTACGTTCGACCTTTATGACCTTGGTATCATATTCTTCGATAAAACAAAGATAAAACAAGACTATATTGTCAACTTTTGATTATCTTTAGGCGTTTCAATAGTGATTAGCGGTTAGTGATTAGTGCTTAGCTCCACTTACTGGCTGCTAAACATTAATCTCTAACCCCTAAACATTAATTCCTTATGAAGATATACACCAAAACCGGAGATAAAGGAACCACCTCTCTTGTAGGTGGAACCCGTGTACCTAAAACGCATATCCGCCTTGAGGCATACGGTACGGTGGATGAGCTAAATTCCAATCTGGGTCTTCTCATCACGTACCTGCTTGACGGAAAGGATAAAGATTTTCTGCAGCAAGTGCAAGACAGACTTTTTGCCGTAGGCTCTCATCTGGCCACAGACCGGGAGAAAATGGAGCTGAAAGAAGCCAGTATCATCAGCTCGGAGCAGGTGGAAATGGTGGAACGGGAGATAGACCGTTTGGATACTCTTTTGCCTCCTCTTTCAGCCTTTATTCTTCCCGGCGGAAGTCGCGGTGCGGCACTCTGCCACGTTTGCCGTACGGTTTGCCGTCGTGCAGAGCGTCGGATTCTTGCTCTGGCCGAACAAGTGGAAATCTCTTCGGAATTACTGGCTTACGTGAACCGCTTGTCTGATTATTTGTTCGTTCTTTCCCGTAAAATGAATCAAGACGACAAAAAAGGTGAAATATTTTGGAATAATAGTTGCAAGTGAAATAAATTGTTATACTTTTGCCGAAAAATAGAAATAGGATTTAATATTCACAATTTTAATACTAGAGACTATGTATTGGACATTGGAATTAGCATCTAAATTGGAAGATGCTCCTTGGCCGGCAACTAAGGATGAATTGATAGATTATGCCATGCGTTCGGGTGCTCCGCTTGAAGTGATTGAGAATCTGCAGGAAATGGAAGATGAGGGCGAGATTTATGAAAGCATAGAAGATATTTGGCCCGATTATCCCAGCAAAGAGGACTTTTTCTTCAATGAGGAGGAATATTGATACGCTTTAAAAGAAAAAACTTACCGGTATGTCTGGTAATATTTTGAAACATAGGGAGAAGTAATTCCAAAACCGATAACTATGGTTGAAGAATTACTTCTTTTCTTTTTAATACCCCCACACTACAATAATAATGAATGTACAAGAAGCAACGACACGCCGGTTACCGGATTTGAAGGGAAGGTATCTGCCTGAAAACTGCCGCGAAACCATAAACACGATTTTAAAGGAGACTTACGGCTACGAACAGTTTCGTAATCTTGAGATTTACGATGACTTGTCCAAGGGAAAGGAAAAGCTTTGCATTTCACAGGGACAGCTGATAGAGAACGTTATACTGGAGGCTGAAAAGGCTTGGAAAGGTGAAACGCAGGTAGACAATATCTTGCTGACTGCCCCTACCGGCTCCGGAAAATCCTTGTTGTTCCAGCTTCCTGCCATCTATCTGGGGAAGGAGTATAATCTGCTTACCATTGTGGTTTCCCCTTTGAAGGCGTTGATTGTAGACCAGGTGGAAAGTCTGCAAGAGCTGGGGTATATGCGTGTGGCATACGCCTCGTCCGATTTATCGCCGGAACAGAAGATGGAGGTTTACCGGCAGGTGCGTGAGGGGGAGATTGATTTGTTCTATCTCTCGCCGGAATTGCTTCTCTCTTACGACATTAAGCATTTTGTAGGCGAGCGCCGCATCGGTCTGGTGGTGGTCGATGAGGCGCATACGGTCACTACGTGGGGCAAGGAGTTCCGCGTGGACTATTGGTTCTTGGGGCGCTACCTGACTGCTTTGAAACAGACTCTCGGCTATAATTTCCCGTTGTTTGCATTGACTGCTACGGCTGTCTGGAACCCGAAAGGAGGTAATGACATGATATTCGAGACTATTCGTTCCTTGCAGATGGAGCCTTGCGTGCTTTATGTAGGTACAGTGAAGCGCCGGAATATTGGCTTTGACATCCGTCAGATGGAGATGGAGGACGGGGAGACATACGACAAGGCAAAGCAGCGCGTGGTGGCTGCGCGGGTGGAGGACTTCCTGGACGGGCACAAGACATTGCTCTATTATCCTTTTGCGGGTGGCATCGACATGCGCTTGAAGACGTGGGTGAAGCCGGCGGACTGGCGTCTGGTTGCCTCCTATTATGGCAAGAAGGACAAGGAACAGAAAGCTGCCATTGTACAAGAGTTCAAGGAAGGAACCAAGAAACTGATTGTGGCTACGAAAGCCTTTGGTATGGGAGTGGACATCAGTGATATAGACCGTGTATACCATGTGGCGCCATCCAGTACGTTTGTCGACTATATTCAGGAGATAGGGCGTGCCGCGCGTGATACGGAGATACAGGGTATTGCCGCTACCGACTACCATGAACGGGATTTCTATTATATGAAGCGTCTGCATCAGACAGGGAACATTGCCCAGGAACAGCTGGTGCTTATTCTGAGAAAACTCATGGAAGTGTACCGCATGAAAGGGGAAAAACCGGAAATCATGGTATCTTTGTCCGATTTCGAGTTTGTGGTGAAACTGCCGCGTACAAAGAACAAGCTGGAGTATGAAGCGGAGTTGGGACAGCTCATCAAGACCGCCTTGCTTTGGCTGGAAGACGATTTGATGCAGCGTTATGGAAGGCATCTGCTTGAAATCAGCCCCAAGAATCTGTTGACCGAAGGATATGTCCAGGACAAGACGGGTGATGTCTTTGCCCGTGAATTCCATAGCTATCTGACAAAGGTAGAAGGGGAGGACGGGGTTTACGTCGCACGTCTGGAAGCGCTTTGGGAAGAGCGTTTCCCTGAGCTTGGCTACAAGGAATTCAAACAGAAACTGAATAATGGAACGTTGTGGGAGGGAGCCCGTGCCGTGTCTGTAGGCAAGCATGAGGTGTTGTTGAAGGAAGATGCCACTGTCATCCGTGAGCGGATGGATGCCTTGTTCAAGAGCCTGACAACGATGCTGAAAACGTCATTGATAAAGTCGAAAGGACGTTTTGATGAAGAAGAATTGCGGGCTGTCTTTGCCGAGCATGGCATGGACGTGCGCTCTGCCAAACGCTTTATCGGTTCCCTGCTGGAGAGTCGCACGGAGGAAGGCCGCAGTGTAAGCTATATCAGCAGTGTGGAAAAGAAGGATTCCAATGAACTCTCTTTTACGGTGACCAAAGGCTTTGATTTGCTTTTGTCGCGCTATCAAAAACTGTTTAGCCAACGCATAGTGGGCAGTAAGGGAGACCGCCTGGTGTTTTATTGCACTCCTTTCTCGGACTTGAATATGCTGCTTAATCTGCTTTCTATGCTTGACTGCCTTTCGTTCAGTGTGGAGGGTGGCGGTACGCCTTGCGTATTTGTCCGTTTCAATGACCCCGAAACTCTGCAGGAACTTGCGCTTGGCGATGATTACCGCAATCTGATTCTGGATACCAACGGGCAGATATTCCAGGAGCAGATTGACTTGTTCTCTTTCTTCTTCGGAACAGATAAGCTGACGGATGAACAGCGCTGGGACTTTATAGAGGATTATTTTACGGGAATGGGAGTGGACGACTTGAAAAAGAAGTTTGTGTCCTTGTAGCACCAATTCGTTGAACAGCCTTTCCAGAGTTACAGTTCATCTTTGCTTTTACTGTAAAGATTGTGAGTAATTAGTCTAAGTGCTCCTGCAGAAACCGTTGCAGGATGCGTGCATGGTTGTATATCGGTGCTTTGGAAGCATATAGTAAGGTTATGGTATGGTGGTGTTTTATGGTGTCAATGAACCTAAGGGCGGCTTCCGAATTTTCCAGTTCCTTGCGATACATGGCTGCAAACCCCTCCCAGTGTTCCGCTTGGTCTTCGTGAAACCATTTTCTTAATTCAGGTGAAGGGGTAATATCCTTTTCCCAGACATCGTATTTCAGATGTTCCTTTTTTATGCCGCGAGGCCACAGCCGGTCCACCAATACACGGTAGCCGTCTGTTGCATTGGGTTCTTCATATACCCGTTTGATTCTGATTTGTGTCATGGCTGTTCTCTTAATTTTGCTTCCATTTTGATGGAGCGTGGGAAAACGATATTATTTTCCAGATGGATGTGCTGGTGCAAGGCCTCTTCAAATGCTTTAAGCTGTTGGAGTACGAGGCGGTAACTGTTGCAGGCATCTTCTGGAGCTGTATAGCCGTTGGTCAGATGCTCTATGTGGCGATAGCGTTCTCCTTCAATGTCATGTTCTGCCATCATGACGGATATGGGAGCTTCGATGCTTCCACAGTGGAATTCGGGCAGGGGAGTATTTTCCAGCTTAGCCTTTACCATCTCATAGATGTAGGGAAACAGTACCAGTTCCTCTTTGTCGAGATGGGCATTGAGGTCGGAGAGGGAATCATGAAAGAGAGCCTGCACATTGTAGAGTGACGGATGTTTTTCACCGTGTACGCGACATATTTTATCCAGCAGTTCTTCAATCTCGGGACCTTGTGTACGGATATTACGGTGGTGGATTTTGAGAATATAGTCCACCAATAAGTCCAGAGGCCAACTCTTGAAATCAATATTTTCGGAGGTTGTCGGAGCCAGATGCTCTATTTCTTCTATCACCTTCTCCATATCGGCTCCGGCAGTTTTACTGGCTTCGGGAAGCAGTGCGGAACCATGGCAGCAGAAATCAATGCCATATTTATCAAATATCCCGGCATTGTTGAAGTTGTCGGCTACGATTTCGCCGACTGTCATACGTTTATAATCCTTCATATGTTATCTTGTTTTTGTTTTCCACAACATTGTGGAAACCTGCTATATATACAATTATATGGCAGATAATGTTTGAAGGGTTATGATTATTTGAGTTTTCTTGCCCGGTTCTTTCATTTAAAGGAATTGGAGGAGTTATCACTTCGCTCCGCTCCGTCAGGAGTTGAAGAAGTTAAAGCCGATACTTCTGTGAATACATACGCACGAGTATTGGCTTTAACTCCTAAGCCGACTTGTCGGCTGATAACTCCTTTAAATGAAAGATTCGTGGTTTCCTTGTCTATCCTTCTACTTTTTGGAATGCCAGCCGTTCGTCTCCATTGGCCAGAAGGATGATGCCGCAATATTTGAATCCGTGCTTCTTCAGTATGTATTGCAGGATATGATTGTCCCGGTGGGTATCTGCACGTAGGTTGGGTATTTGTTCGTAGCACCATTGCAGGCAGGCATTGGCCACTCCTTTGCTGTGTTCTGTACTTGCCAGCCGGTGAATGACGCCGTAAGGAAGCGTATCTTCCACCCATTTTCCTTCATAGATATGCGTATATGTGGGGTCGTTTCCACGGATAAAGGCGAAGGTTCCGATAATTTCTTCGGTATCGTCGGTGCACACATAGCTGTTTCCTTGTTCGATGTCTGCTATGACGATTTCCCTGGAAGGGTAGTTGCCTCTCCACTGCAGCATATTTCCGTCTTTCCGCATGATGTGCTTCGCTTGTTCAAAGATGTCCATAAGGATTGCAATGTCTGTGGGTTGCGTCTTTCTGATTTTTATCATAGCTTTTTATTTTATCTGTGTGGTATCTTTCTTTGATTCAGGTTGCAAAGGTAATGCGTTTTGTGATTCATTGTTCTCGTAAATGAACAAATGCTAACATACGTTGTTTCTTTAGGAAGAATTTGCATATATTTGTCCCGTAATATTAAACACAATTGATTATGAAAAAGATTTTTAGTGCTTTCGTGATAGCTGTATGCTGTATGTTTATGGCTATGCCTGCCCAGGCCCAACTATTGAAGTGGGGTGTTAAGGGTGGTGTGAATATGACGAAAATAGATTGGGATGGCGGATATAAGGGAAACAAGGATAATTCTACCGGTTTCTTTATTGGTCCGATGGCTGAGTTTACCATTCCCATTGTAGGCTTGGGTGTTGATGGTGCTTTGCTGTTCTCTCAGCGCGGCAAGGACGAGGTGAAGCAAACAGGACTGGAAGTACCCGTAAATCTGAAATATACCATTGGCTTGGGTAGTTTGTTGGGTATTTATGTGGCAGCCGGTCCCGATTTCTTCTTCGACTTCAAGAAGAAGGATTACGTAGACCGCAAGAAGGCTCAAGTGGCACTTAATCTGGGTGCCGGTGTGAAGCTGCTGAAGCATCTCCAGGTTGGCGTGACCTATCAGCTCCCGATGGGCGACTCATTTACGTGGAAGAATGCGGGTGATGCCATCGGTGCCAAGAATAAGACTTGGCAGGTGTCTGCGGCGTATCTCTTCTAAATGTAGTAAAACGATTTGTGGAATATAAAGAAAGGCTCTCCTACAAAAAGGAGGGCCTTTCTTGTGTTTTTGATTACTTTTCTACAATTACATCTACTGGGGCAGGTGCATCATCATGGAGTGGGGTAGCAGCTTCGCGACTAGGCTGTCTACCGTCTTTGATGGCGAGTACCCATTCCCCATTTGCTTTTATGGGGTTGAACATGAACCCCATACTACTACCTGGAGTGTCAGAATCTGAACGTGGCGTAAATTCTATTTTGTACTTCACGTCATTATTTCCTTGTAAGCGCGGGTCGTCGTCCTTGAGCTCACGAATCAGCGAGGAGACGGTTCCCAGATCCATGTAGTAGGCGAACACGTCTTCGTTGAAGATGGTGACGTCCATACGACTCAGTGTGTATGGAAAATCACAGGTGCCGGTGGCCTCTTCGCCGAGTTCGGTGGGTGAGAACGGGGTGGGGCCTTCGACGAATGGGTTGGCGGCGGCTTCGATATAGACGGTGAAGTCGCCATGTTCATCGAGTTCTACGGTGCTGCTGCCGTCCGCGTAGACGAGTGGAATCCAGTGGTTGCGTGGGTTCGCGGATTTGATGGCGGTGCCGTCGGCACGATAGACAAGTCCCTCGGATTGGAATCCGGGGCCGCGGTGATCGAGCCAGCCGAGGTCTACCATGAGTTCGACTTTTCTGCCTTTGACCGCCGCCATGTCGATGTGGCCGTTCACCTCGAACCATGTGGTGCCCCATGTGGTGCCCCAGACGCCGGGAACGCGGAAAGGTTCGAAGGGCACTTGGCCGTTGCACACTTTGGCTAGAAATTCGCTGGAGGGCACCGGTTCGCCGGGATTGTGGAACGAACGCAAGGTGCATGCGGCAAGTGTGGTGTGGATATGCGGTTTGACGCGCTGCTGCATGACGCGGTCGCAGCGCTCCAACTGCTGATTGGGCAGAAGAAACATGGAGAGTTCTCCTTTGCTGTGTCTGGTGGGAATGATGGAAATGATGGGTGTGGTGGCAATTGGGAAAACCGTAATACGACATACTTCTGCCGCCTCATGGTTCGAGGAGGCAGAAGCGTCAGACGGGAATTCAGCGCGTGATGCGCAGGGTGGCGAGCTGGAACGGGCCGAAGTGCAGTGTGGCGCCTTCGGCGTTCTGCCTACCGTCTTGCAGCGCGACTGGAAGGTCGGTGGCCAGATTGTCGCCTTCCAGCACATTGGTCTCATGCACCGAAGCGCCTGCGAGCGCCGGGCAGATGTGCAGCGTGGCATCGGCCTGGCCGCCGGCCGCCTCATAGGCACGTACGATCAGGTCGCCGGAACCATCATCGGCCAGCTTCATCCAGTCCAGCACCACGGTGCCATTGACGGACTCGATCGAGGCGAGCGGCGTGATATCGGGCACATCATGGAGTACCGGTGCGTTGAGCACACCGGCGGCGCCAAGCGCACGGCCCACCGTGGCGTTGGCCACCACGGACCAGTCGAACTCGTGCGAGCCGATATCGGTGCGCGGGTGCGGGGAAGGTCGGCGCGGAGAGCAGCGACAGTCGGAACATGGTGCCCGAGTCACGACCTTCGGCGGCGTTCCCGGAGATCGGCGTGGCATCGGACCCGTACACCGATCCGTTGATGACGGCCGCCGCGTAACCGGCGTCGCCGATAAGGGCGAAGCGGTTCGTGCTGCTCTCATACTTGGCTTCGTCGGATGCGGTGTTTTTGACGATTGGGCGGCGGACCAGACCATACTGGCAGTCGTAGGTCGCCTGATCGGCCACAATGCCCAGCGGCAAGGCGACCTTGAGGAAACGTTCGCGCTCATGCCAGTCGATATCGGCATGGAAATCAAGCGTGTGCGAACCCGGGCGCAGCGTGATGGTGGTGGTGATAACGGTGTCATCGTCGGCGGTGCGCACGCGAACTCGTGCCGCACCGTTTTCGGTATCGACCGATTCGATTGATCCGGTCATGGCATTCGCCATGAGCAGGGATTCGCGTTCGATCTCCCAGGCATCCCAAACGGCGGGTTCGTCCTTCAACAGCTCGTATTGGCCCAATCGGGTGCCGGCCGGAACCAGTTCACGGCCATGCTCCTCGTCAAGCAGCGACGAGATCGTACCGTCGGCCTCGATGGTGACGGACAGTACGCCGTTGGCCAGCAGTACACGGCCGTTGTCCAATGTCTGGGTCAGTACGGAAAGCGCGTTGGTCGGTTCGCTGATGCGGCTGGCACGCCAAGACGCGCCGTCATTGCGGAACTGGCTGATGCGGGCTTCGGCGAGCAGGTCGGCCTGTGGGTTGGCCTTGCGCAGCACGGCGCACATGTCTTGGGCGATTTCGGCGAGACGCTTCAGGTCGCGGCGATAGTCCTCGCGGGCTTCGCGGTGCACCCATGCGATGGCCGAGCCGGGCAGGATGTCGTGGAACTGGTTCAGCAGCAGCGTCTTCCATATGCGGTCCAGCTCCTCGCGCGGGTAGACGTACTCCGGATCGGACAACACGGCGGCCGCGCCCAGGTATTCGACCGTGCGCAACAGCGATTCCTCTTGGCGGCAGCCGCGTTTCATGTCCTGTTGCGAGGTCAAGGTGCCACGGTGCAGTTCGAGATACAGCTCGCCCTTCCAGACGGGCATTTCTGGGCCGGCGTTCTCTGCAAGCTGCTGATGCGCCTTGTCGAAGAAGTCATTCGGCTCTTCGATGCTCACCTTGGAGACGCCTTCGAGGTTCTCGTAGCGGTGCAGGTGCTCCATCATGTTGCGCGTGGGGCCGCCACCGCCATCACCGAAGCCGAAGAGCAGAAGCGAGCGGTCGGAGAGATCCTTGTCCTGGAAGTTCTTCTCGGCGTAGTCGAGTTCCTGAACCTTGCACCAAGCAGCATAGGTATCCGCCGGCGGGAAGTGGGTGAAGATGCGCGAGCCGTCGATGCCTTCCCACATGAACGAGTGGTGCGGGAACTTGGTGGTGTCGTTCCACGAGATCTTCTGCGTGAGGAACCATTCGTACCCGGCACGGCGGGCGATCTGTGGCCATGCGCCGGTGTAGCCGAAGCTGTCCGGCAGCCAGATGCCGTTCGGCACGACGCGCGAGTCTCTGACGTTCTGTAGCTGATCAGTTGCCGTACTGATCTGACGAATCAGCGATTCGCCGCACGGCATGGTGCCGTCGGATTCGACCCACATGCCGCCGACCGGGATGAACCGACCTTCTTCGATGCGCTGTTTCATGCGATTGAAGATGTCCGGATGATCCTCTTCCAGCCAGGCGTACTGCTGGGCGGAGCTCATCGCGTATTTGAAGTCGGGGTCGGCGTCCATCAGCGCCAATGCGTTGGATACGGTGCGGGCCACCTTGCGGCGGGTCTCGCGCACCGGCCACAGCCATGCGGAGTCGATATGCGCGTGGCCGATGGCGCTGACGTTCATGGCCGAGGCATTGGCCGGCTTGGCCAGTACGCCGGCGAGTGCTGCGCGCGCGGCTTCCACGGATTCGGGGTTGCGCTCGTCGTAGGCGTTCAGCGAACGCTGCAATGCTTTGGCGAGTTGCCAGTAGCGCGGCGACTGTTTGTCGGCGAATTCCATCAGGGAGCTCACCACGTCGAGATCGACGGAGTAGTTCTCGTAGCGTTCATCGAATTCGGCCAGATCGGCGGACTTGAATACGTACGGCTCGTCCGGCTTGCCGGTGGCATGGTCGCCCAGTTCGGTCTCAATGAACGGAGGCACGCCGAGCAGCAGCGGGTTGCTGGCGGCTTCGAGGGTACAGGGTGAAGCTGCCGTCTTCGGCGACCGGCACTTGCGCGTTGCCCTCAGCATCCATGAACGGCACCCAATAGTTGAGCGGGTGTACGGCTTTGATGGCGGTGCCGTCGGCACGGTAGACGAGGCCCTCGATATGGCCGCCGCAGGAGTGCGGGTACCAGCCGAGGTCGAGGATGAGCTCCAGCGGCTTGCCTTTCGGGTAGCCGGCCGGCACGGTACCGGTCAGGCGGAACCAGACTGTGCCCCATGTGGTGCCCCATTCACCGCCGAGCGTAAACGGCTTGAAGTCGATGTCACCTCGATTGAGCTTCTCGAAGAACTCGTCAGTGGGCATCGGCTCTCCGGGAATGTCAAAGGACTCCACCGCAAGCTGTGCGATCGATGGGTGGATATGAGGGTCCACGCGCTGGCGCACTATGCGCTTGCACCGCTCCAGTTGCTGTTCAGGTTTCAGGAACATCTGCTGTTCACTCCCCTTATCTCTGCCGCTTGTGCGGCCACATCATTGTGCTGCCCGTTCATGGGAAACATATCGACATGCGCCCTCGCCCACAGAAGACTAAAGCGCTTTAGTAACATATTGGAGGGAACGGGATATGATGTCAAATTACTATCGCAATTCAGCGTGTTCCGTCAGGCATGTCATGCTCGGTGTCGATGACGATGGTCACCGGCCCGTCATTGACCAGTCCGACCCGCATATGCGCACCGAAACGACCTTCCTTCACCGGCACTCCCCCGGAGCGCAACGCCTCGTCGAACTTGATCCACATGAAATCGGCATGCTCGGGCTTGCCGGCCTTGATGAAGCTCGGGCGATTGCCCTTGTGCACGTCGGCGAACAGCGTGAACTGCGAGATGGAGAGAATCTCGCCGCCGATGTCCTGGATCGAACGGTTCATCTTGCCCTGCGCATCCTCGAACACCCTGAGATTCAGAATCTTATGGGCCAGCCAGGCGATCTGCTTGTCGCCGTCCTCATCGGTGACGCCCACCAGAATCATGAATCCCGGGCCAATCTGCTGCGGCTCGAACGTGGGATCCAGCGTGCCCAATTCATTGACCACGTCCACGGACGCTTCGGATACTCGTTGCACTACGACTTTCATGGTTCCCTACAGTACAACGTGTGCAGTCACCAGCCGGTAACGTACACGACCGACTGGTGACCGGTAATATCTGCACTGCAGTTCATCGTTTACCGCTTCATTCGACGACGAGACCGATAGTCATCACGAACACCACCAAGAAAGTCCGGCGCGCTGAGGTCATCAAGGTCAGCACCTCCGCGCACGGCGGTCGCGGCACAGGCAACGGCCTCAAACGAGGCTTTGATTCCCTGTCCATCGGCATGAAAATCAGTGGCGCATCGCGGTGAGATACCAAAATCACCAGCCGTCTGTTCGGCGTCGATGTTCGCGCCCAGAAACACAAACTCCCAATGATAGCGTTCACGCTCATAGGTAATCATCTGCTTGATCTGATGCAACGAATATCGACGACTCGCGTTCTCATACCCGTCAGTAATGATGACAAACAGCACATGTTGAGCACGGTACGCTGCCGCAGTATGTCGTTGCGTCACGATCATGCGGTCAATGGCCAGCCCAATCGCATCCAACAACGCAGTGCTACCGCGCACCCAGTAATCCCGGCTCGTCAAATCGTTCACTTCGCGGATGTCGAGGTGATTATGCAAGGTTTCGATTCGATGATCGAACAGTAGGGTCGTTACCCTGCACTCGCCGGCAATTGTTCGCTGCTTGGACAGCATGCTGTTGAAGCCACCGATGGTGTCTGATTCCAGACCTCCCATCGACCCGCTTCTGTCGACGACGAACACCAGTTCCGTACGGCCGTTATTGCCATTGTCGTTCTTGCCCATGATGGATCCTTTCGCTCATTCGCCAGCCGGATTGTCGGCGATACCAATGAGCTTCGCATCATGGGACCAGTCCTAGGTCGCTTGGCAAGCGACAATATGCCGCGTATCGGCAGCAGGTCAGGAGACGAGCGTACCGCTCCGCATCATTGCCCAAGCAACGGCTGATCGTATCGGAACAACATCTCGTTAATAGTGAATACATCAAACATCTCATGGACGATGAAGAATTCCACGATCACATCGAATTTCACGCTGTGCGACAGCGCATACCCGGCGCACGCCAATATATCTTGCGTCTCGTCAATATTCAGCCGTAAGGCAATGGCCAGTGCCAAAACCGTTTTCTTGCTGGGCATATAGCCATCGCCACAGCGAATTTTAGAGAACAGTTTACGATTGATATTCGCTCGTTTATATACCTCCACGTCGGAATATCCTTTGGCGTCGATAAGCCTCAAGAGAATGATGTTAAAAGGTTCATCCAGATTGGAGAGCACCGCATCATCCACATGCCCGGCGGATTTCGGCGATGGAGCTGCCGACGGCGCCGAGTAGACAGGCGTTTCACCCATATCGCCCAGGAAATCCGGTATGTCCAAGACGCCGGAAGGTACGGCCCTATCCGCCTTCGGCTTATTATCCGAAAACCGTTGGAGAGCAAGCAGCTCATACGTTCTGCTTCCTAGCGTATCTTCATGCTCCGCTACATAATAATCATCAATATATGCGCGAAGACGTTTGTCAATACTGCTGCTTATTTCGAAAGCGGTTTTTGTCGAATACGCATAGGTATACGTCGAGATCGTGTCCGGAGTCGGCTGCGTCGCCCAGGAATCGGCGAATCTCATCGAGGGCCACATGAAGGGCCTCGGCTTTCGGATATCCATAGATACCGCTGGAAATCAAGGGGAAGGCGATGCTGGCACACCCCTGCCGTGCCGCGAGTTCCATCGAATTGCGATAGCACGAACGCAGCAGACGTTCTTCATCATGCTTGCCGTCTCGCCATATCGGGCCTGCGGTATGAATCACATAGCGTGATGGCAAATTGAATCCCCGGAGTGATAACCGGCCTCACCGGTATGAATGGGAGCAAACCG
>ENA-OQHL01000202-OQHL01000202.1-human-gut-metagenome-genome-assembly--contig:-NODE-202-length-49261-cov-4.412769_pt1 | contig 49261 bp, 43 predicted proteins | sample MGYA00242565_ERZ504723 | MGnify/ENA primary metagenome ERZ504723 (study PRJEB26092, sample SAMD00036211) | human gut metagenome | host: Homo sapiens | study: EMG produced TPA metagenomics assembly of... | reverse complement strand
CAGGGTGATTTTTATGCTTTTTTTCATGCATTTTTCCAGTCTTTATGTGTTGATTCGATAATTTTTCTTTTTTAAGATTGTATCTCGTGCACATTTCCGATCCTTTTCATTCAATGTTATACTTCCTGTATAAGGAGGTCATACCATGTACTTAAGTGATTTAAATCTCCAGGTTTTTAATCAGCAACATTCAGACTGTATGCAATAAAACCATTTTGATTGCCAGTCCTTCCTGGCAGGCACTTAGCTGTACTCACACCGATGTTACTTCCTATACACAGGATGTTCTCACCTACTGTATCGCAACCAATGACCCAGACAAGGCCGCACAACACTTCGGAATCACCATTACACCTTTTTACGTGGAAGAAACCTAGGCTCTGTTACTTTCTGATCTTTGACGAAAACAGTGTTCAGCTATCTGCTTATTTAAAAACGCTGACCAGCCTTCTTATTGCTCCGCAGATATCAGATCGGCACAGCCAAATGGCCAACACCCGAAGTATTCTGGTAAATCAGCTCTCCAACATCCACCAGGGAATCTCGGAAATTGAACCGATCATGAAGGATTTCGACTACCGCTATAACTGTCCACGCTGTGCCATCCTTCTTGAAATCGCACATCAGAACAAACATGCCTTCAGCTATAAATTTGATTCTTCCGAAACCGCAATAGAGAGCCTAATCACCAGTCACTCCCTCTATTCAAAAGATGATATTTTCGGATTTTTAAGTTCAGAACGATATGTGATCTACAAAGACACTCAGAACCTTTGTGAATCTGACCGGCCGGACATGCTTTCCGCTATGCAGACTCCATTGTAAAAGTATGAAGAAACAGCAGGGAATCCTTTTGCATGCAGGAATCGGAAGTACTTATGAAGATCTTCCAAATTTAAGAAACAGCTATCTTGAGGCACTGTTTCTCATTACAAATTATGACTATCTCAATGCAGATGCCGCGCTGAGTCTCCAAATCAAAAACTATATATTTGAATTTCTGGCCAGCCGAATTTCCCCTGGTTACTGGAACAGCCGTTTTCATGTTCTATCCCAACAGCTTTCCACTCAGCCACTTTTACTGGAAACAGCTATTGAATTATCCAGGCATGATCAGAATCTTTCCCGAACTGCAGAAAGCCTGGGGCTGCATCGTAATACCATGCTACAGCGGGCCGCCAAATTAAAAAATGTAACCGGCTTAAATCCGGCACAAAATGATTTTGACCGCATGACACTCCGGGCATTTGCCCTGCATGTCAATCAGAAGATCACTCTGCAGGCTGGCATTGTCATTCAGCCGAATTCCGTGCTTCATCAGGGTATGCAGAAAATGGCGGATCTGGTCAGTAAAAATTCTGGAGGTGCAATCAATATCAACATCCACACACTCTCCATTTCCGGAAACAATGACCACCTGTTCGAGATTCTCCGCTCCGGCTCTATCGACTTTATCGTTGCAGCCACTGGTGTAATGAACCGTTTTACCAATAACCGCTCAAAGGTACTGGATTATCCATTTCTGTTCCATTCCAACTCAGAAGCGAAGTACCTCTTGAACAGCCTCATTCTGCAGGAAATCGAACCTTATCTGGACACCATCGGCGTAAAATGCCTGAACATCTGGTCCATGGGCTGGCGGTATCTGACCTCCAAAGAACCGATCCATACACCACAGGATCTGGCCGGTCGGAAAGTTCGGGTCATGTTTACGGAAGCCCTGGACGAATACTATCGCAGTATGGGAGCCATTCCCATTAAAATGAACTACAACGATGTTAAGGATGCCCTCCATGCCGGCATTATCGAATGTCAGGAAAATCCATACAGCAACACGCTCGGTATGAAATTTTACGAAGAGCAGACTTATATCACTCGCCTGAAATATTATCTGAGTACCGAGGCTCTCTATGTATCCAAAAACACTTGGAGCAAGTTGTCCACAGAACAGCAGAATGTAATCCAGTCAGCAGCCCTGGAAACCACAAACTGGATTTTCCAAGAACAGCAGGAGGTTATTAACCAGAATTGTAAGAGGATTCTTACCCAGGAAAAAGGCATGAAAATCATAGAAGTAACCCCAGAAGAGACCAAACAGTGGAAAGAATTTGCAAAAACCATGTATGCCACCTTCCCACATCAGGATCTGTTATCCAAAATTGAACAGGTCAGAAAGGAGTATTATGCAGGAAAATGAAATGCTAAAGCTTTTTCAGGCCATCCGTGAGATATTTCCAGAAAGCTTTCTTCAGCTACTGGACAAAAACAACCGCATGATCCAGGAGACGCCCCGACCGGAGTATTACCCGGATGAATCGGTTTCCTACAGCGGGTTCAAAGAAATTGTATCATTAAAAAACGCCCAGGGAGAAGCTTTTTATAAGCTTACCTTTCCGGTTGCTCCTATCTACATGCTGCGCCTGCTGATTCCTGCAGCCAAAACAGAAGATGTCTTTACCTCCGCTAAAATGGCAGAATCCATTATCCAGCTATTTCAGGCCAAACCGACCAGAAAAGCTCAAACCTCCCGACAGAGCGACATGGCGCTTTTGCTGGATCATCTTCTTCATCCGACTTCCACCGAGGATCATACTTATACTGCATTGCTGGCTGCTGAACTGGATCTGGATATGTCACTCCCCCGGGCAGTCTGCCTTTTACAGCTTCAGGCCCCGGATGGTATGTCCCCCCCTGCCAAAGCGGCAGCAGCCCAGACCTTTTTTCAAATGGTCCGGCACTTTATCTCCTCTGCTGGAAATCAGGATATTCTGGGAAACTTTGGTTCCAGCGAAATCATCCTGTGCCATGTGATGACAGAAGAAGCCCCGATGCTTTTCTTTGATAACCTTTATGACTATCTGAAAAAGAATTCGGTGTTCCATTGTTCCATCGCGGTGGGACTGACAGTTAATAACCTGAATGATTACGCGTCCAGCTTTTCCTCCGCAAAATCGGCCTTCCGCTATGCATCCAGCCAGAGCGCCTCACAGAAAAACATTTATTTTGTAACGGCCTTTCTTGCAGAGCACCTGGTCTATCAGCTTCCTGAAAACCTGTTTGAGCACTTCTTCCAAGCAGAACTGTCTTACCTTGAAAGCAACGCGACAGCTGTAAAAACCATTCAGGCTTTGGTTGAAAACAACATGGATCTTGTGTCCTCTGCGGAAGATCTCTTTATTCACAGAAATACCATGGTATTTCGTTTGAACCAGCTTAAAAAGTCCCTGAATCTCAATCCGCTTCACAAAGATAATGACCGTTTTAAACTGATTCTTCTGTATCATTACTATAGAAAAATACATTCTGCAAACACATCTGCAAAGGAGGCTTTATGAACAAACCCTACTCTTTTCCATATGGAAAAACAACTCAGACTGCAGTTCTTCCAGAAACCTGTATTCAGGCTGTCATCGAATCTGATCTGTCCTCTTACAGGCCACCTCTGGGACCGGAGGAAACCGTCAAATATGCACTGGAAAATCCACATGATACCGCCGAGCTTTCTGTTCTCGCCAAGGGCTGCAAAACCGTTACGGTCATCACCTCTGACCACACCCGCCCCATGCCCAGCCAGATCACGATGCCGCTTCTTCTACAGGAAATCCGAAAAGGCAATCCGGATGTACAAATTACCATTCTGATTGCTACCGGCTGTCACAGAAAAACTACACAGAAAGAACTGACAGAACGATTTGGCGAGACCATTGTCAAGCAGGAACACATTGTTGTCCATAATTGTGATGAAGGCCCATTCTGCCAGATTGGCACCAGTCCCAGCGGCAACCATATCGAACTAAACCAGATTGCCTGTGAAGCAGATCTGCTGATTGCTGAGGGATTTATTGAGCCGCATTTCTTTGCAGGTTTCTCTGGCGGCCGAAAAAGCATCCTTCCTGGTGTTGCCTCCAGAAAAACCATTATGTACAATCATGCGGCCTGCAATATTCATGATCCTCATTCCGTCTCAGGCATTCTGGAAGGAAATCCAGTTCATGAAGATATGCTCTTTGCTGCAAAAGCTTCTGGAATCCGCTTTATCCTGAATGTGATCCTGAACCAGAATAAAGAAATTATCGGCGCAGTAGCCGGTGACATTGATACTGCCCATAAAGCCGGCGTTGCCTTTTTATCTTCTATGTGCCGCCGCAAACCAGTTTTTTCAGATATTGTAATCACTTCCAACGGCGGCTATCCTCTTGATCAGAATATCTACCAGAGTGTCAAGGGAATGACCACTGCTGCTGCCTCCTGCAAAAAGGGTGGTATCATTATTATGCTTTCCAGCTGCTGTGACGGACATGGCGGTCAGGATTTCTTCCAGACCTTTGCCCGAGAGCCAGATACCAAAAAAATTCTCGATGACATCCTTTCGCGCGCGCAGACTAAAACGATTCCAGATCAGTGGCAGTCCCAGATTTTCTGTCAGATTCTTCTGGACCACACTGTAATTCTGGTAAGCGATGCACCCAGAGAGATGGTAGAAGCCCTGCACCTTATTTATAGCAATTCCCTTTCCGATGCCTTTTGCCAGGCCGTCGAAATTCTGCATAAACCGGAACCTTCCATCACCCTGATTCCTGATGGCGTTTCTGTCATTTTAACCTGATTATCTTTTTCCATCAAAAACCATTTCTAACTGAAACGAAAAATCCCACAGGATCTGGGCAAACTGCCCGGTCCTGTGGGATTTTTTATATCTTTGTTTTAACTCAAATCAGATTTTACACAACGCCCTGTGCGATCATGGCATCTACAACCTTCTCAAAGCCTGCGATGTTTGCGCCTGCAACATAGTTGCCCTCTACGCCGTAGCGTTTTGCAGCGTCATCTGCTTTTGCGAAGATGTTAACCATGATGTCATGGAGCTTTGCGTCTACTTCCTCGAAGGTCCAGGACAGTCTTAAGCTATTCTGGCTCTGCTCCAGACCAGAAGTTGCAACGCCGCCTGCGTTTGCAGCCTTACCAGGCATGAAGAGAATCTTCTTCTCTACGAACAGGTCGGTAGCTTCTCTGGTGGACGGCATGTTAGCGCCCTCAGCTACTGCGAAGCAGCCGTTTGCGATCAGTGCCTTAGCGTCATCTAAGTTCAGCTCGTTCTGGGTTGCGCACGGAAGCGCGATGTCACACGGAATGGTCCAGATACCCTTGCCCTCGGTGTATTTTGCAGTCGGAACAGCGTCAACGTACTCTTTGATTCTGCCGCGGCGGCCTTCCTTGATCTCTTTTACAACATCCAGCTTGATGCCATCCGGATCGTATACATAACCGTTAGAGTCGCTCATTGCAACAACCTTTGCGCCGTACTGCTGAACTTTCTCTACTGCGTAGATAGCTACGTTACCGGAACCAGATACCAGAACGGTCTTGCCAGCCAGCTCTTTGCCATTGTGGCTTAACATCTCGTTTAAGATGTAGATCAGGCCATAGCCGGTTGCCTGGGTTCTTGCCAGGGAACCGCCGAAGGTCAGGCCTTTACCGGTCAGAACGCCCTCGTACAGACCAGTCAGTCTCTTGTACTGTCCAAACAGATAGCCGACCTCTCTTGCGCCTACGCCGATATCACCAGCCGGAACATCGGTATCTTTGCCGATATGGCGGTAGAGCTCGGTCATAAAGCTCTGGCAGAATGCCATAACCTCACGGTCAGATTTGCCCTTCGGATCGAAGTTGGAACCACCTTTACCGCCGCCCATAGGAAGACCGGTTAAGGAGTTTTTCAGGGTCTGCTCAAAGCCCAGGAACTTTAAGATACTCTGGTTTACGGACGGATGAAGACGAAGTCCTCCTTTGTACGGTCCGATTGCACTGTTGAACTGTACACGATAACCTTTGTTTACCTGTACGTTACCCTTATCATCTACCCACGGAACCTTGAAGGAGATAATTCTCTCCGGCTCTACAAAACGCTCCAGGATACCAGCTTTGCGGTATTTCTCCTCGTTTGCGTCAATAACCAGTTTTAAGGAATCCAGAACCTCTTTTACTGCCTGATGGAACTCCGGCTCGCCCGGGTTCTGTGCTACTACTCTCTCATAGACTTCATCTACATAAGACATAACTTTTCTCCTCCTTGAGTTATCATCTTTTTCTGAAAAATGACAATAGGGCACCGCCAATATCGGCGGAGCCCCATTGCTCTTTACGTATCGTAGAGATTATAACAATTTAAATTACTAAAGTCAATCCCTTCATTTTGAAACTTTCATTGTAAAAAATCATGGCAGATATACCCTGGATTTATATTTTCATTAAGCGGTCATAACAAAATTAAGACTGTGCGGCGATTTTTTCGGCTAATTCCTGTAAGTACATCCACCGGTCCATTTTCTCTTCCAGAAGTGCTTCCTTCTCCGCCTTCTCAGTCATGAGCTGATTTAACCTGCCGTAATTGGTAGCGGACTCCGCGATCTGGCCATCCAGTGCTTCCAGATCCGCTTCCAGTCCGGCGATTTCATCCTCAATAGTGTCCCACTCCCGCTGCTCCTTGAAGGAGAATTTCAGCTTCTTCTGGTGGGCTCTGCCGTCCTGGGAGGATTTCTTTGCAGCGGTTCCGGATGCTTCATCGACTCCGGTCTCACCTGCCGCTCCCTGCGCACTTCCGCCTGCATTTCCAGCACTGCTGTTTCCGGCTCCGCTCCGATTTCCGCCAGCGCTGCCCCGGCCTGCACCATTTCCGCCTGACAGTTCCGGATGCTTCATCAGATAAGCTGCCTGGTAATCCGTAAAGCCTCCCTCATACTGCACCACATTTCCATCGCCCTCAAAAGCAAAGATCCGGCGCACCATACGGTCCAGGAAATACCGGTCATGGGATACAGTAATGACAATACCCTGGAAGTTGTCCAGATAATCCTCCAGAATGGTCAGAGTGCGAATATCCAGATCATTGGTCGGCTCATCCAAAAGCAGTACATTCGGAGCATCCATCAGAATGCGCAGCAGATACAGACGCCGCTTCTCACCTCCGGAAAGACGGCTGATGGTGGTGTACTGCACACTGCCCGGGAACAGAAAACGCTCCAGCATCTGGGACGCGCTGATGCTTCCATCCTTCGTCTGCACATACTCTGCCACGTTGCGGATGTAGTCGATGACCTTCAGATTCTCATCCATGGCCTCATTCTCCTGGGAGAAATAGCCGATCTTGACCGTCTGTCCGATCTCGATGGTTCCGGAATCCGGCTGAACCCATCCGGCGATCATCTTCATGAGGGTGGACTTTCCGCTTCCGTTCGGCCCGATGATGCCGACCCGGTCATTCTTTAAAAAGATATAGGTGAAATCCTTTAACAGTACCTTATTGCCATAGGCCTTGCAGAGATCCTTTACCTCCACGGTAGTCCGGCCCAGACGGCTGGAGATGGACTCCATCTCCACTTCCTTGTCAAACTCCGGCGCATCCATATCCCGCAGTGCCTCATAGCGCTGGATATGGGCCTTCTGCTTGGTGGAACGGGCCCTGGCACCGCGCTGCATCCAGGCAAGCTCAGTTCGCAGAATCGTCTGGCGCTTGCGCTCGGAAGCCACCGCCATGTCGATACGCTCTGCCTTTAACTTGACAAAGCCTTCATAGTTGGTCTGATAGCTGTAGAGCTTTCCCTTGTCTAGCTCCACAATGCGGTTGGTCACGCTGTCCAGAAAATACCGGTCATGGGTGATCATCAGCAGGGCCGCCCCGGAATTTCTTTAAATACTCCTCTAGCCAGTCTGCCATTTCACTGTCTAAGTGGTTGGTCGGCTCGTCCAGGATCAGAAGGTCGGCCGTGGAGAGCAGCACACTGGTCAGCGCCACACGTTTTCTCTGGCCGCCGGACAGATGCTCCACCTTCTCATCAAAGTCATAAATGCCAAGTCTTGTCAGAATATTCTTGGCACTGGCCTCAATTTCTTCCCGGGAAGAAAAATGCGGCTCGTCCTGATTGTCCCGCACAATAGCATCCAGAACTGTATCACCGGCAGTAAATACCGGAATCTGGGGCAGATAGCGGACGTAAAGATTTCTGCGGCGCACTACAGAGCCATCGTCTGGCTCCTCCAGTCCGGCCACAATTTTCAGAAGGGTAGACTTTCCGGTACCGTTGATGCCGATGAGGCCCACCTTCTCGCCCTCATTGATGCTGAACGCTGTATCATCAAACAGCAGGCGCTCAGTATAAGATTTTGTCAGATGTTCGATTGTAATTAAACTCATAAGTCCTCCATGACATGTCAGTCAGAATGTGTCCGGGGATGCCGCCTTTGCCCACAAGGCAAACCGCGCAGCTTCCACCAGACGCACCATGGAAAAAGGGCAGTCCCCTTCGATCCCCTCCGGGTCTCTTTCAGGACTGCCCTATAACTATTTTTAGTCTTCGTCTTTCTCCTCAACAGAGAATACAAAACGTTTTCTTGCCATCTCATCGCTCTCAAGGTACTCGTCGTAGGTAGTGATCTTATCGATCAGCTTACCATTTACGATCTCCATGATGCGGTTTGCGGTGGTCTGTACGATCTGATGGTCACGGGAAGAGAAGATCAGAACACCCGGGAATTTGATCAGACCGTTGTTCAGCGCAGTAATGGACTCCATATCCAGATGGTCAGTCGGCTCATCTAACATCAGCACATTGGCGCCGGAGATCATCAGCTTGGAAAGCATGCAGCGAACCTTCTCACCACCGGAAAGAACGCGGACCTTCTTCACGCCATCCTCACCTGCAAACAGCATACGGCCAAGGAAACCACGTACATAAGTTACATCCTTTTCCGGAGAATACTGGGTCAGCCAGTCTACGATGGTATCATCGCTGTCAAACTCAGCGGTGTTGTCCTTCGGGAAGTAGGACTGGGTAGTAGTCAGGCCCCACTTGTAGGAACCCTCATCCGGCTCCATCTGACCAGACAGGATCTGGAACAGAACGGTCTTCGCGCGCTCGTTCGGTCCTACCAGGGCAACCTTGTTGTCACGGGTCAGGGTAAAGCTGATGCCATCTAAGATCTTCTCGCCGTCGATAGTCTTGGATAAATTCTCAACGGTAAGAACCTCGTTTCCGATCTCGCGGAACGGGCGGAAGTCGATGTACGGATACTTACGGCTGGACGGACGGATGTCATCTAACTCGATCTTCTCCAGGGCACGCTTTCTGGAAGTAGCCTGCTTGGACTTGGAAGCGTTTGCGGAGAATCGCTGAATGAACTCCTGCAGCTCTTTGATCTTCTCCTCTTTCTTGCGGTTTGCTTCCTTCATCTGTTTTACCATTAACTGGCTGGACTCATACCAGAAGTCGTAGTTACCAGCGTACAGCTGAATCTTGCCGTAGTCGATATCCGCGATGTTGGTGCAGACCTTGTTCAGGAAGTAACGGTCATGGGATACCACGATAACGGTATTCTCAAAGTTAATTAAGAACTCCTCCAGCCATGCGATCGCGTCCAGATCCAGATGGTTGGTCGGCTCGTCGAGGAGCAGGATGTCCGGGTTTCCGAACAGTGCCTGTGCCAGCAGGACTTTGACCTTTAACGCACCGGTTAAATCCTTCATGAGGCTGTAGTGATACTCGGTATCAACTCCCAGGCCGTTTAACAGGTTAGCTGCGTCAGATTCAGCCTCCCAGCCATTCATCTCTGCAAACTCTCCCTCTAACTCTGCTGCCTTGATTCCGTCCTCATCAGAGAAATCCGGCTTCATATAGATAGCATCCTTCTCTTTCATCACATCGTACAGGCGCTTGTTGCCCATGATCACGGTATCCAGTACGGTGTACTCGTCGTATTTAAAGTGGTCCTGCTGCAGGAAAGACAGACGCTGACCCTGGGTGATCACAACATCACCGTTGGTCGGTTCTAACTGTCCGGATAAGATTTTTAAGAAGGTAGACTTTCCGGCACCATTCGCGCCGATGAGTCCGTAACAGTTTCCCTCGGTAAATTTGATATTTACATCTTCAAATAATGCTTTTTTCCCCACACGCAGGGTAACACCATTTGCACTAATCATTCTTTCTAACACCTTTCATAAAAAAGAGGGGCATTGTCATGTCCCTCGTCTTTTGCATCATTTATATTTTACAGGAATTTCCGTATTTTGCAAGCGCTATTTCTACGGTTTTTGCAGGAATTTAGCGGTTTTTCCACTCAACAGCAGCCGCAAGCAGTGCTTTCAGGCAAAACTCCTCCCTTTTCACCAGTTCATCCTCTAAAAAGGCCCCGGTTTTCATCCGAGTGTTCCACCTCTCTGGAGAAGCAGTGCACCAGATCCACAATCTGCGTTTCCGGCAATGCCGCTGCTGCCACTTTGCCTCTGATTCCGGTCGGAGCTGCTGTCGCAGGCCCTCCATGCGTTTTCTCCTGCAGCCACTCCGCCATCAGCATCTCCTCCACCAGAATCGTGGCTGCCACAGCCAGCTTCATCTTGCCATATGGGTTATCATTATAAACAGCCCCGCAGAAGTAGCCGAACACAAAGTATACCATGATCTGTTCCCGGAGAAGCTCCAGGCGTGTGCCGTTTGCCGTAAGAAAAGCCCGGCGGTTCGCCTCATATGCCTCTTTCCCGGCTCCGTAAAGGATTTCGTCCATACCATCCCGGCGATCAGGCCATGCAGGATCCAGGGGCTCCATCTTCTCAAACACCGTGTAGAGTTCACTGGCCGTCTCAAAGCGGCTGTACTGCTCCAGACTAGCAGATGCCAGACGGCGGCAGAACCGCGTCACAGTCGCTCCAGCTCCGGCATGTCCAGCCTGACCGGCATCTTTCACAGACATACCATCCGCGCCCTGTGCCGCCTTGCACATATTTCCTACCCGATACCGCTCCAGCAGCTCATCCACCTCATACAGCTTCTCGTTCCACACCCTGCGCTGCAGATCATGTGCCAGAGCCAGGCACAGTGCCATGCGAAGTTCACTGGACAATTCCCGGTTTTCCAGAATCTCAAAGATCACATCCCGCGCTTCCCCAAGCTTGGTATACAGGAAGAAATCAAAATCCTCGTCCTCGCAGCTCTCTTCTTTGTCGTTCTCACTGGAAAGGAACCGCACCGGCTCCTTTGTCCCCAGAATGATCCGTGCCGCCTCAATACAGGACAGACACAGTGACACTTCCCGCACACCATCAAACACCTCGATATGGCGCGGATACGTCTTACAGGTCCAGCACAGACTGTCCGGTCCCATACCCGTATAAAGGTCGCAAAGGTTTTCCTCATTCAGAAAAGCGCAGCGGTGCTCCTTCTGCTTGAAACACTTCTGTTTCCAGTCCACCGACTTCTTTAAACGCGCTTTCATCCCGCCTTTCGCATGACGGTACTTTTCCAAAGACTTCGGATCGATCGTGATCGCCCACCCCGCGCAGCAGGTATCCTCACACTCCGAAGCAATACACCGGAATTTTTTATAATAATGCGGATATGTATACAGCATAGCCGTCCCCTCTTTCTAGCAGACAATTTTTCTCACTTCTGCCCCATTATATCAAGTTCCCACAGTAAATACAACAGGCCCGGAAAGCTGTCAAAATGGCTTTCCGGGCCCTACTCTTACAATAACAATTATTTTAACATATCTCCGTAGCGTCCCAGGAAATTCTTCGTCCGCTCATTCTCGGACGCGAATACCTGTGCCGGGGTTCCTTCCTCAACAATGACTCCATCCGCCACAAAGATCACGCGGTCGGAGATATCTCTCGCGAAGGCCATCTCATGGGTTACGATCACCATGGCGATATGCAGGTCCGCCAGAGATTTGATGACCTTAAGTACCTCACCGGTCAGCTCTGGATCCAGTGCGGAGGTCGGTTCATCGAAGAACAGGATCTTCGGATTTAATGCCAGGGCGCGGGCAATGGCAACACGCTGGCACTGTCCGCCGGACAGCTGGCACGGATAAGCATCTGCCTTGTCGGCCAGGCCCATCTTCTCCAGAAGCTCCATCGCCACCTTGCGTACCTCTTCCTTATCCCGCTTCTGCACAGCCACCGGCGCGTCCATCACATTGCGGAGCACCGAGTAGTGCGGAAACAGGTTAAAGTTCTGAAACACCAGGCCATAATTCTGCTGGATCTTCTTTAACTCTGCCTTCGATGCGTAAACTGCATTGCCCTTTTCATCGTTCCATGCGGCCTTCTCTCCCAGGTAAATGAGCTCGCCGCTGTCCATGGTTTCCAGCATGGTAGCACAGCGCAGCAGCGTAGATTTACCGGAGCCGGACGGTCCGATGATGGAGACGATCTCGCCCTCTCCTACATGCAGAGAAATATCCTGAATGACCTTAAGGTCTCCAAATGATTTTTTCACATGATTCATTTCCAGTAAGTTCATGATATTCCTCCGGTTTTATTCATAATAGGACAGTTTCTTCTCAATCCACTCCATGACAACCGCCACCACAAGGTTAAAGATGTAGTAGAATAATCCGGCTGCCACAAACGGGATCATGCTAGTCTGGGAAGATGCCAGCGCTTTCGCGATGGAGAACATCTCCAGAACGCTGATGGTAAATGCCAGGGATGTATCCTTGACCAGGGTAATGACCTCGTTGGTCACAGACGGCAGGATCCGCTTGATTACCTGGGGCAGGATGATACGGAAAAATGTCTGGCTGCGGCTGTAGCCCAGAAGCTTTGCTGCCTCATACTGACCGGCCGGCATGGACTGGATGCCGCTGCGGTAAATCTCCGCGAAGTACGCCGCGTAGTTGATGACAAAGCCGATCATCGCCGCGATCAGTCGGTAATTATTGCTCTTAATCTTAATGCCAAACAGATAATACGGTCCAAAATAAACGACCATCAGCTGCAGCATCAGTGGAGTGCCGCGCATGATGGAAATGTAAGTTTTCACAATTGCCTGCAAAACCTTATTCTTCGACATTCTGCCGAAGGCGATCAGAAGACCAAGGGGCAGGGAAAAGGCCAGTGTCACCACAAAAATCTCTGTGCTGACCAGCATTCCTCCCGCTAATTGTGATATCATGGTATTAATCTGCATAACTTCTGCTCCTTCGTCTTCTGATTCATGTAAACTTTATTTTCCGATGGTAGTTACATCACGGCCAAACCATTTCTCAGAAATCTCTGCCATGGTGCCGTCTGCTGCCATCTCGTCCAGTGCGCCCTGAACTTTATCTCTTAACTCTTCGTTGCCCTTCTTAAAGCCAATGCCGTACTCCTCGGAAGAAAGGGTCTCATCCAGGATCACGTACTTGTCAGACTCGCCTCTCTGCTCGATCTGATAACCGGCTACGATGACATCCATTGCGATGGCATCTACACTGCCCATCTCCAGATCCATGAATGCGGTGTTGTAATCTGGGGTAGTCTGCAGGGTTCCGAAGGTTGCGCTTAACTCTGCGTTGTCCTTTAACGCTGCCTCTGCGGAAGAATCGGTCTGAACCTCAACAACCTTGCCAGCCAGATCAGCCAGAGAGCTGATGCCGGAGTCTGCTGCTACAACGAATACCTGGCTGTTGTCCATATATGGCTCACTCCAGGTGTACGCATCTTCACGTCCGTTCATGGTGAAACCATTCCAGATGCAGTCGATGGTGCCGGAGCTTAATTCCATATCCTTTGCGTCCCATGCGATCGGCTGCGGAACAAACTCAAGGCCCAGTCTGTCAGCAACTTCCTTTGCCAGCTCCAGGTCGAAGCCGGTGTACTCACCATCATCGCCAACAAAACCCATCGGCGGAAAATCCTGGTCAAAACCTACGGTAAAGGTACCGCCCAGCTCGCCAGCCTCATCTGCTGCCTCTGCGGTGGTTTCCTCTGCAGTGCTCTCTTCAGCGGAAGTCTCTGCCTCAGTTGCTGCTGCGGTGGTCTCTGCCGGTTTGCTGCCTCCGCATGCGGTCATGGATACGACCATCATACCTGCCATTGCTGCGCTTAACATTCTCTTTCTCATAATATTCCTCCTCACGAACAATACTCATTTCGCCATGACGCTTTCCTTGTACACGTTCCGCGAACACGTTACCATGGTAGCATACTAAAGTGTTTCTGTCTACCCTTTTTTCGCAAACTTAGCGCAAAACTGGAATTCTTATTACAAAAGAGCGGCTATGGCACACATTTTCTCATCATTCCCAGCCATTTACCGCCGGACTCACCAACATTCTATTTTGCTCTGCCCACTGCGCCAATTCCTTGTTTTTCCTGTTCCCGCTTCCAAACTCCTGCACGCATAAGATCACCTTTCCACACACCTTCATCACCCGAAGTGCCTCCTCATACGTTTCCTCCCGTATCACTTCATACGGCTGTTCTGAAACAACCTGCACCGCCAGTGCCTTCGCCACCGGATAGTCCAGATCATTCTCATGGAGTACTCCTGCTGCGAAAGGAATGCCCTGGCGCTGCAGCTGCCGGTAAACCGGGATTCCACTTCCGTTTCCGCCAATCACAAAGACCTCCGGCGTCCCGGCAGCTGCCGGAAGTTCCACTGATCCGTACTCCGCACAGTAGCTTCCGCCCGGAATTCCAAACAGCTCCTCCATGCACGTTTCCGTAAAAATTTCCTCCGGCGTCCCGCACTTCCAGATTTTATTTTCCCCCACGCATACAATGTAATCCGACACCTTCTGGGCCAGATCCAGTTCATGCATAGACATCAGCACCGCCACCTGCTTTTCACGCACCAGCGTCTTTAAAATAGTCAGTAGCTCCATCTTATGGCGGATGTCCAGAAATGAGGTCGGCTCATCCAGAAGAATGATCTGCGGCTGCTGGCAGATGGCCCGTGCCAGTAAAATCCGCTGTCTTTGTCCATCGCTGATCCGGGAAAAATCCCGGTCCGCCAGTTCTTTTGCGTGTACCATGTCCAGGGCATGCCACACCACCTTCCGGTCTGCTTCCGACAAGGTTCCGAAACGCCCCGTGTGGGGATAACGGCCCATGGCTGCCACATCGAAGCAGGTCATAAGCTCCGGCTGTGTCCGCTCTGTCATCATCACCGCCATCCGGCGGGCAATCTCCGTTTCCGGCCACTGCTCCCTTGGCCGTCCATCCAGGCTGACCACGCCGCCCACCGGCTTTAACTGTCCGGCAATGCTTTTTAAAATTGTGGATTTTCCCGCTCCATTGGGACCGATCAGGGTCACGATTTCTCCGCGAGAAGCATGAATGCTGATTTCCCGGATCCAGGCTTTCCCATCGTAGCCCGCCGCAAGATTTTCTGTACTTAGATAACTTTGTTTTTTCACCTCTGCGCTCCCTTCCTGCGTATCATCATCCAGATCACCACCGGCGCTCCAAATACCGCTGTCACCGAGCTGATGGAAAGCTCCGTGGGCGCGAACATCGTACGGGCAATCAGGTCACTGAACAGACAGAAGACAGCACCTCCTAAAAAGCATCCTGGAATCACAACGATTGGCTTTGCCGTACCAAAGAGCCGCTTTACGAGCTGCGGCACTGCAATCCCAACAAAGGATACCGGCCCGGCAAAGGCCGTCACACAGGCTGACAGAATGCTGGAAAGCAGGATCAGCTCTGCCCGGAACCGTTTCACATTCACGCCGAGGCTTCTGGCATATTCCTCACCGAGCTGGTATGCGCTGATGGGCTTTGCCATACAGAATGACAGCACAAACACAGGAATCACCACCGCCGTCATCACCCGCACCTGGTCCCAGGTCGTGCCGGAAAAGCTTCCCATGGACCAGTTGTGCAGATTTACAATGTTGGAATCATCCGCAAAGGTCACCACAAAATCCGTAATCGCGGAACAGATATAGCTGATCATGACACCGCATACCACCAGCACGGACATCTGCCGCACCCGCCTTGCGATCACCAGCACAAAGCCCATGGAAATCATAGATCCGGCAAAGGCCGCCAGAATCATGGCCGCGGAGCCCATAAAGAGACCTTTCCCCAGAAACAGGATCATGACCAGAGCCACCACCAGCTTGGCCCCGGAAGAAATGCCCAGCACAAACGGTCCCGCAATGGGATTTGCAAAAAAGGTCTGAAGCAGAAAACCAGATGCGGAAAGAGCTCCGCCAAGCAGTGCCGCCGCAAGAAGGCGCGGAAGTCGGATATCCCACAGAATATGAAAGGCAGTGCTCTCCCGGTCCGCCCCGGACAGAATTGCCTGTATGTCCTGAAAGGAAAGAGAAACACTCCCCACGCTGACGCTGAGTGCTGCCAGAATGACCAGCAAAAACAGTAGCAGCAAAAACGCCAGCTGGCAGCGCGCCCTTCGATTTTTCATGGTTTATCTCCTTCCCTTACCGCAGCCGGTGCAGATAATGAAGTCCTGCTTCATCCAGCATATCTTCTGAAAGCACCGCATGCATATCCAGAATCATATTTCCAAGTCCCATGGTTTCCTGGAACATATTTTTTCCGGTACACCAGACATTGCCATTCTTCACTGCCTTAAAATCAGCCAGAAGCGGATTTTTCTGTAATAGCTCATCCAGCGTCTGTAGTTCCCCGTCTATGGTGCTGTTGTAGATCAGGCAGTCTGCGTCTTTTGTCTCCGCGTAAAAAGCTTCCATCTGCATATTCATAGTAGAAAGGGCGTTCTCGTCTGCGTCCGCTGTCTGCGGCACATAGCTTCCGCCCGCCAGTTCAATCATCTTCGCCACATAGTCACCCGGCTTCCGCACATTGACTGCGCCATTGGTCGTGATATAGAAAAATGCTACTGTCTTCCCGGTGGACTTTTCTATCAGAACCGTATCCAGCTGTTCTGCCTGCTCTTTCAAAAGCTGTTCTGCCTTTTCTTCCTCATCAAACAGCACACCGTAAAGGCGGATCCACTCCATTCTTCCAAGCGGATGCGTCTCATAACTGGAGCGCTCCACAAACACCGGGATTTTTAACTGTTCTAACTGTGCTTTTACATCCGGCACATGATAGATCATGGTGGATTCCAGCGCCAGGTCACAGCCCGAAGAAAGAATCTGCTCATAATCCGGCGCGCTGTATTTGCCCGCATAGGCGAGGGTTCCTTCTTCCATGGCCTCCTTTGCGGCTTCCACATACCAGCCGGATTCCTTCGTGCCCGACAGCGTAATGCGGTCCGTCCGGTCCAGTGCCGCAATCAGATCCATAGCCGATGTCGCCGCCAGGTACACATGGTCCAGCGGCTTCTGCAAAACGGTAATAGATGCCGGAAGTCCTTCCGGCACGGCAGCTCCCTCCGGCACTACAAGATATGTGCTGTCATCCTGCACCTGGATCAGGTCATAGCCGCCAGCATAATAATCTACGGAAAACTGCTTCGCATAGGAAAGCTCCATGCTGCGCTCCGGCTGCATATCGTTCCAGACTGGCGCAGCAGACACTGCACTGCCGGACTGTCCGGAACCTGCCTGCTGCAATTCAATGTCAGAACCATTCGCACTCTGGGCTGCTGACCCAGTACCTGCTTCCGCACCCTGCGTCAGCACTTCCGCCTGGCCGGTGCCAGTCTCCGCCTTCCCGCCGCAGGCTCCAGTCCCCACCGCAAGAAGCACTGACAACGCGCCAGCCAATACCCTGCGGTACAGACACTTATTTCCACACTTTCTCATATCTGTCCTCATTCTGCCTTGATGCTTGCGGAATCAAACTGCAGAGTATATTCAATCTCATGAGGCGTACTCATGGCTGTAGTATCAGCCGATACTGCCATCTTCCGGTCAAATACCGTCACCGGAATCTCAAACATAGAAGTCTCGCCGCCCTGGTTAACCGGGAGAAATTTCTCCTCTCCCACCTTCATATAATCATAGTTCGGGCTGCTCCACACAACCGTAGCCACAGCCTTCTGATCCTTTACGGTCAGCGTTGCCGGAGATTCCACGGTCACTCGGCCGGAACCGCCCTCCATGGACACCTCTACGGTGTAAGTACCGTCGGCCAGTCCCAGACTCGCTGCGGTCACCTGGGCCGCAGCGGTCAGCGCGTCTGCCGGAAGGGAATCGGCACGGAACACCAGAACCCGGTCATACCATTTTTCCTTCTTTTTGCTGAAAGCAGCGCAGTCCAGTTCTTTGTCCAGCGCCTCCACCGGAACCATAAAATGATGGCTTCCCTCTGCATCTTCCTCGAACGGGATCATTTCATCTTCCGAAGCCTTTGCGGCCGCTTCCCCGCTTCCCATGAAAAGCTTTAAGTAACCGGTGCCGCCCATCTTCATATCGGCGGTCATCTCACCGTCCTTTACGGTCAGTTCACATTTCTCGATTTTAAACATGCTGGAGCTGGAGTCCACCTGAATCTCGTACACGCCATCCTTTAGCTCAGATCCATCCATCGGTGTCATGCCTTCTGTCCCAACGCTCTGATGCTCTGCAGTCTCGTCCTCCGCAGCTACTTCGCTGTTCTCCGCACCGTTGTCCGCATCTGTATTTGAATCGTTCTTCGTCTCTGAATCCGATGACTCCTCCGATACTGCCACCGGCTCGCCGCCCTGTGCAGGCAGTGTCTCTGCCTGATTCTTTCCACCGCAGCCTGCTGCCAGCACACTGCTCAAACATACTGCTGCCGCAATTCCATATATTTTCCTTCTCATATTTTCATCCTTATCAAAACAGGCGGCAGAATCCATCCGCCGCCCATTCTTTCTATCCTTTTTATAAATCTGATTACTTCAGGCTGTCGATTGCTGCCTGTGCATGCTCTACAAAGAGCTGCTGGATCGGCTCTAACTCGCCCAGACCGCGAACCAGACAGGTTACATCGTAACCGGCTTTTTCGAACTCGGTCTTCCAGGAACCATCCTCATCGCCTGCCATATCGTTGTTTGCATGGTCGCCTGCAACGATCATAAGCGGCTCAAGAACAACCTTCTTGTACTCGCCCTCGCCAACCTTCGCAATGACATCTTCCAGGCTCGGTGTAGCCTCTACAGTACCTACATAGTAATTCTTGTAACCCTCGGAAGCCAGCATATCCTGCATCTTTGCGTAAACTTCGTTGGAGTCAGCCTCGGTACCGTGGCCCATAAAGCAGATTGCGGTCTCGCCGTCATCATACTCTGCAGTTGCCTCGGTAATTGCCTTAATGACTGCCTTAAAATCGTCATCACTGGTTAACAGCGGCTCACCGATGGCCACTTTATCAAATGCGTCGGAATACTGCGCTATCTCATCTACCAGATCCGTGTACTCCAGACCATTCATCAGGTGAGTCGGCTGGATTACCAGGGTCTTTACCTCGTTATCAACGGCGCGCTTTAATGCCTCGCCTACGTTATCAATCTTCACATTATCTCTGGATTTTACATGATCAATGATGATCTGGCTGGTAAAGCCTCGTCTTACGGAGTAATCCGGGAATGCCTTTTCCATTGCGTTCTCGATAGCGCCAATGGTAAGACGGCGGTTATCGTTGTAGCTGGTTCCGAAGCTTACTACCATAAGCTCCTGATCTCCAATCTCATCCTGATTTCTTGCGTTGTCCATAGATGCGTCTCCAGTGTCGTAATTCTCTTCGTCTTCTTCCTCCACCTCGGTCTCTTCGGTCTCGGCTTCGGTGGTTTCCTCTGCAGCCTCAGTGGTTGTCTCCTCTGCTGTGGCTGCCTCGGTCTTCTCTGCTTTTCCCGCACAGCCTGCCATCATCGCAGCAGAAAGCGCGGTCACTGCAAATAATGCTGTCAGTGTTCTCTTTTTCATGATACATCCTCCTCTAAAATGGTATGGTACAAAGCCACCCTTACTGACACAATCGATTTTGGAATACCGGGACATACCACGAATAATGGACATGAAAAAGCCTGAGAAAATCTTTATAAAGATCATACGGCACGACCAAGTCCTCGTGGTCTGGAATGCTCCTGTACCAACAACCGGCAGGTTTCCTGGCTCGCAGCTCCCCACACATAAGATTGCCTTCCCGGTCTCCAAAAACCAGTGGCTGCCATGCCCCTCAGGCATGCGCATAATCCAGTGCTCCCTGCTTACAGTGACGAGATCGCGCAGGTCTTCCACCTGCTTCCCTTTTACCCTGAGTCTGCATCCACAAACCCCGGCACCGATTGCCCTATTTTCGATATGCATCCATCATACCATTCACCCACAGAAAAGGCAACGGAAAACCATTATTTTCTCAATTCCGCAATCCGGCGGTTTAAGGTACTTCGGGAAATAGAAAGCCTGCTGCAGATCTCCTTCTGGGTCCTTCCCGCATCCAGAAGCTCCCGGATTTTTTTCAGCTCATATTCTTTTGAGGAAATGTTTGGAAGCTCTGACGCAGAGCGCACATATCCGTCATGCAGCACAGCCATTTCCAGCTGGATATTCAGCTCATTGATCTCCATAGCCATCAGCCTCTCATAATCTGAGGGCGGTATCTCCACCGCAAGTCTGATTTTTTTGTAAATGCGGCAGTAATAATCCAGCATGTTTTCCGCGTAGCGCAGAAACAGTTCCCGGTCGGTATGGACCGTGTGGACCGGTTTCAGGCTCTGATCCTTCATGATCTCATACAGTCTCTGGCTGAACACTCCCGCCTGACAGCGCTCCTCCAGATTCTGATCCGTACAGAAAATGATCCGCACCGGCTCCAGATCCCTCTGCTTTTTCCGGTTCTCAATCACTTCTGCCAGCCGTTTCTGATAGTAAATCTGCATCCGCTCCGGATAATTGATGATGATGGTTCCGTCATGGATGTTTTGCAGCAAACCATCTGCCCCAAACAGATACTCACACAGATAGTCCTGGTAAATGCTGGAGCTGTGCATGATCAGAATATCCTTCAGCTTCCGGCTGGATTCGTTGTGAATCGCCTTTGCCACCAGCTCATTGATCTCCGCATCATCGGTATTCACCAGAATGATGTTGCGGTTCTCTCTGGCATAGGTTCTGGCCCTTTTTAGCAGCTCCATATCGCAGATATCCTCCAGGAAATCGAAGGTAATATAGCTTCCGTTCGTAAACTGCACGGATTCCTTCTGGATCTCGCTGTATTTGCGGAAGGTAAACAGCATGGAGACGCCATGTTCCTGCTCATAGATTGGCTTGATGTTGATGATGCCGTAAAAATGATTCCACTCAATGGCGGCTTTCATCATCCTGCTCTTCCGCTCCTGTGCGCGAAACGTCTCCTGGACCGACTCATATGGAAACAGTTCCTGGATCCGTTTTCCCAGAAGCGGCTCTGTGATCCAGAACAGCTTCCGGAAGGACTCATTGGCAAACAGAATATTTCCATAAAAATCAGTGTAAATCAGCGCCGTGTCATTGGCATCCAGGATTCCCTTTAATTCATCATTCTTCTCTTCTATAATCCTGGAATACTGACTGTCCGTAATCTTAGAGGCAATCAGATCGGCCATGCTGTGCATGAAGGTAACCGTGGACGAAATCTTTTTAAACAGGGCTTTGCCCCGGTCCTTCGGCAGAATCAGGGCAATCACGCCTATGGTCCGGTGATCCAGTCGGATCGGCACACCCACAAAGGACTCCATCTTGCAGTTATGATACTCCGGGCACTGCCTACAGCTTTCCTTATCCCGCTTATGCTCCAGTAGCACATCCTTATTGGCGTAAAATACCTCCGCAATCAGCGAACCGATCTTAATATCCTGATACAGAGAGAAATACTGGAACGCGCTTCCGACCACGTTCATATCCGCATCCGTGATGATGACATCGGTTTCCAGGACATCCGAGATGGCTCGCGCGAAATCATCGAATTCTGTTTTTAACTCACCCTTAAACTTCATAAAAACGCACCCCATTATGCAGAAAGGTCCGGGAAACCACCTGCGCGGCTTTCCCGGACCTTTCCATGGATCTCATCCTGTTATTTTGTATACTCAGCCGCGATCTTGCGGATCAGCTCTAATCTCTCCGGAGCAATGTCAGAAGAAATGGTACAGTCAGCGCCGATTGCAACGCCCTTTGTGCCTGCCTCGTCGAGGATCTTCTTAATCTCAGCTCTTAACTCTTCCTCGGTTCCGGTGTAGAGAATGCTTCCCGCTGCGTTGTCGAAGCCACCGATTACCGGCTTATCGCCAAGAATCTTTTTGCCTTCGCCAAGGGTAATGTTCTCAGAATATACAGCCCAGTTGTAAGCTGCTACCGGGTAATCCTTATACCAGCTTAAGTTGTTGGTATATTTTCCATATCCGCAGATATGAAGGATGGTCTTATTAGAAAACTCATTGATGTAATTTAATACATCCAGATCCAGCGGCTCTACCAGCTTCTTGTGGCCTGCGTGGGTCAGCATCTTATCCTGTACGCACTGTACGCTGTAGTAAATGCCGTCGATGGAAGTCTCCTCAAACAGCTTCTTAACCAGAATCTTGGTATCCTCAGCGATGCATCTTGCAGCCTTCTCCATAACCTCCGGGCTCTCATGGAACAGTCTTACGAATTTCTTGAAATCCTCATCGTACTCCTCGAAACGAAGTCTGATATACTGAAGCGGGGAGAAGATGTTGTAGTATTTGTATACATCATCACCGGCATGCTCGCAGATCTCTTTTACATACTCAACCTGCTTGGTGATCCACGGATGATCCGGTCCAACGGACTCTACCTTATCCAGATCCTCAACAGAAGTGATGGTCTTGCGGCATACAGACGGATGACCGAAGAAACCATCGGACATGATCTTTAAAAAATCCGGTTTTACTTCGTCGATATACTTTTTCTGCTCAGCAACTACGGTGTTGTAGATTTCCGGATCTGCTCCGCTGTAGTGGTTATGGAAAGATACGAAATGATGCCAGAAGGCAGCCGGTACTCTCTCCTCGGTCTCGTTATTTAAAAATGCGTCAATTACCGCTTTTCTATCGTCTTTCATACAATTCTCCTTCTCTTTCACCTGTCTGGAAATCCAGTGGATTCTTCCGTCATTGATGTTATTCGGAATGGAACAGTCAGCGCCCATGATGTAACCGCGGTGTCCGTTTTCCTTAATAAGCTGGTCTACAAACTTGCAGACTTCCTCTTCGCTTCCGCTGTCGATCAGGGTCTGTGGGTTATTATCAAAGCCGCCCAGAACGCACTTGCCCGGGAACAGCCTGCGGCCTTCCTCAATGGTAACGCCCTCTGTAAAGGTTGCCCAGTTGTAAGCCTTAGCCTCGTAATCCTGATACCAGCTTAAGTTGTTTTTGTGATGCGCGTATCCGCAGATATGAAGAATATTGTAATCACTCAGCTTATTTGCGGTCTCCAGCACGCCAATTTCCGTCGGGCGGATCAGGCGGTCATAGGTCTCCCGGTCATACATCTTGCTCTGAATATTCTGGACACAGTAGTAAATACCATCCAGCTTTGTTTCTGTCAGAAGCTTAGATACCAGGGTCGTGATATCTTTCTGGATCTCCATGCCGGCCTTGTGAAGCTCCTCCGGGAAATGCTCTGCAAGATATACAAAGCGGTCATATTTCAGGTCATAAAAGTCCAGACGGATACGGATGACCTGCAGCGGCGCAAACACATTGTAGAATGTCATGACCTTATCACCAAACAGGTCTACCAGGCGGCGCACATGCTTTACCTGCTCCGTGATCCACGGATGATCCGGGCCGATGCTCTTGATGGCAAGAAGATCCTCCGCGGTCTCCAGGTTGTTGTTCATAACCGGCGGATATCCCATAAAGCCCTCATTCATAAGCTTCATCATATCCGGCTCAATGGTCTCAAAATAGCGTTTGTGGCCTTCTACGATCTTGTCCAGAAGCTCCGGACGCTCCAGTCCCTGGAACTGATCCTTTCCAAGTACAAAGTGATGCCAGAATCCCATCGGGATCCGGTATGTCTCTTTATTGTCCATGGCATCTTTCAGAAGCTGCCTTCTATTCTCGCTCATATATACTGCGACTCCTTACTTTTATTATTCGGTAATTTTTCCTGCTGCGTAATCCATCAGGGTAGCGATCTGGTAAGACATGGTAACAGCACCCGGATCCAGATGTCCAAGGCCACGGTTTGCCTGATAGCTTGCACGTCCTCTGATTGCTTCCATGTTCTTGGTATTCTCTGCGCCGTCCTCTGCAGCCTTCTTAACCAGATCACATAACTCTGCAGACGGGGTTCCGTTTGCCAGGCACTCTTCATACTTCTTAACTGCAGGTGCCAGGGAATCGATCATGGTCTTGTAGCCTTCCTTTGCCTGACCTCTCGCTACGATGGCATCCAGCATTGCCTTCAATACAGTGCACAGCTCTGCATCATGAAGAACCTCAATTCCCTTTAACGCCTTTGCTGCAGCAATGTAAGCACTTCCGTATAATACGCCTGAAGATCCGCCGATTACAGACATCATAATCTTACCGATCTCTTTGAACTCATCAGAAAGCTCCATGGTTTCCAGACGATCAACATTTTTTACAAGATTCTCAAAGCCCATATTGATGTTGGTCCAGTGATCACCATCACCGGTCACACTGTCCAGCTCTGTGATATAGTCACCTTTGGAATGGATCAGCTCATAGGCCAGCTTGATATATTCTGCGTAATCCTTTGCGGTTAAAGTAAAGCTCATCGTTTATTCCCTCCTTCAGATTTTCAGTGCCGGGGTGTCACACGGAGCATCCAGCAGTTCTTTTAATTCATCATCCAGCTTCATCAGGGTAACAGAAGCACCGGTCATGTCGATCGAAGTGCAGTAGTTTCCTACAAAAGTGCGGTATGCCTTAATGCCCTTTTCCTCCAGGATCTTCTGTACCTCCAGATTCAGGATGTAAAGCTCCATTAACGGGGTACCGCCAAGGCCATTTACCAGAACTGCAACTTCGCTGCCGGAATAATCATAATCATCCAGAATGCGTCCTACCAGAATCTCTGCGATTTCCTTTGCGCTCTTGATCTTGGTAGTCTCAACGCCCTGCTCACCATGGATTCCCATGCCGATCTCGATCTCGTCGTCTGCGATCTGAAAACCAGGCTTTCCAACTGCCGGAAGAATGCACGGTGTCATGGCAACACCCATGGTACGGATATTGCGGACTGCCTTTTCTGCTGCTGCCTTTACCTCTGCGAGGCTTGCCCCCTGCTCTGCCTTTGCACCTGCGATCTTATGTACAAAGACGGTTCCTGCGATACCTCTTCTGCCTGTTCCCTCTTCTCTGTCCGGAACTGCAACGTCATCCTTTACGATAACCTGGGCAACCTCAATATCGTCCATCTCTGCAAGATCTGCAGAAAGGCCAAAGTTCATAATATCACCGGAGTAGTTTTTGATTACCATCAGTACGCCTTTTCCGCAGGAAACCTGCTCAATGGCACTGCCGATACGGTCCGGGCTCGGAGAAGAGAATACATTTCCGGAAATTGCTGCATCCAGCATACCTTTTCCTACAAAGCCTGCGTGCAGCGGCTCATGGCCTGCTCCGCCTCCGGAGATCACTGCCACCTTATCCGTCTTTTTCTCTTTTCTGCTGATGACCTCCATCTTCGGAGTGTAAACCAGCTTATCCGGATAAGCTGCCTGCATTCCCATCAGTGCCTCACTTACTACATCAGTCGGATTGTTGATAATCTTTTTCATAACATACATCCTTTCATAGTTTTATGCCATACCGAGATAAGCTTTCTTTACCATCGGATTGTTTGCAATGTCACTGGCTTTGCCAGACATACTTACGAGACCATTCTCCAATACATAGGCTCTCTGCGAAACCTGAAGCGCCATATTTGCGTTCTGTTCGATCAGAAGAACCGTAACCCCCTGTTTGTTGATCTTTTCGATCATGCCGAAGATCATCTCTACAAAGTTCGGAGCAAGTCCAAGGGACGGCTCGTCTAACAGGATCATCTTCGGGTTTGACATCAGCGCCCGTCCTACAGCCAGCATCTGCTGCTCACCACCAGATAAGGTACCGGCCTGCTGCGTGATACGTTCTTTCAGACGCGGGAATAATTCATAAACCCTTTCGTAGGATTCTTTAATCTTGTTCTCGTCTTTTACAACAAATGCACCAATACGCAGGTTTTCTTCTACGGTAAGCTCTGGGAACACCTCACGTCCCTCTGGAGAAATACCGATTCCTTCTTTTGTCATTGCATGTGCAGGTACATGCGTAATATCTTTTCCATCAAATGTAATCGTACCGCTGCTCGATTTTACGATGCCGACGATAGAATTTACAAGCGTTGTTTTTCCGGCGCCGTTACTGCCGATCAGGCAGACGATCTCTCCCTCATTTACTTCCAGGCTGATTCCCTTTAAGGCGTGGATCGCGCCGTAGTTGGTGTGCAGATCCTCAATTTTTAGCAGCATTATTCGAACCTCCCAGATATACGTCGATAACCTTCTGATTCTTTGCGATCTCTTCCGGAAGTCCTTCCGCGATCGGTTTTCCATGGTCAATTACATAAATACGGTCTGAAATATTCATAACTACACTCATATCATGCTCGATCATAAGAACAGTGTAACCCTGCTTTTTCAAAAGTCTAATGAATTCCATCAATTCGTGGGACTCCTGCGGGTTCATGCCTGCTGCCGGCTCATCTAACAAGATCAGCTTTGCGCCGGTAGCGATCGCACGGGCGATTTCCAGCTTTCTCTGATCACCATAAGGCAGGTTCGATGCATAATCATCTTTTCTGTCGTAAAGCCCTACTTCCTTCAGAACCTTCAGCGCATCATAGGTAATTGCATCTTCCTCTTCTCTGAATTTCTTTGTTCTGAAAATGGAAGAAGCCAGGTCGTACTTTGTTTTGATATGTGCACCTACCAGTACATTTTCGATTACTCTCATATCCGAGAAAAGGCGAATGTTCTGGAATGTTCTGGAAATACCTTTTTTTACAATATCTCTCGGGTTAATGCTCTGGATTTCCTCACCCTTGAATTTGATCGTGCCCTCATCAACTTTATAAACTCCGGTCAGCATGTTGAATACGGTCGTTTTTCCTGCTCCGTTCGGTCCGATAATACTGATGACTTCACCCTCGTGAACCTTGAAGCTTACATTTTCCACCGCAACAATGCCGCCGAATCGTTTCGTTATTCCATTGACCTCTAATAACAAATCTTCTCTAGCCATTGTGCCTCCATCCGTTACCAACTCGTTCTTTTACGCGTTTGCCTCTTCTCCGTTTATCTTCGCCTGAACCTTTTTGGATAATTTATAAGGTAAGGAAGATTTCCAGCCCAGCAATCCTTCCGGACGGAAACGCATCATCAGGACTAAGATAACACCATAAAGAACGAAGCGGTATTTCATAAGGCTTCTGGAAACCTCCGGGAAAGCAACCAGAACGATTGCTCCTACGTACATGCCTCTGAGAGTTCCCATGCCGCCTAAAATAACGATACTTAAAATCAGGGTTGAAACATCAAAGTTAAATGTATTCGGATCGATGTAACCGATCAGGGAAGAATACAATGCTCCGCCCAGTGCACAGATCATGGCAGAAACAACAAATGCCAGGATCTTGTATTTTGTGATATTGATTCCCATCATGGTGCTGGCCATTTCATCTGTCTTGATCGCTCTGAGCGCTCTTCCGGTCTTAGACTGGATCAGTGCCTTACAGAACAGGGAGATCAGCACGATCATGATCAGAATCAGGAAATACATACCATTGTTTGCCACCGTAAGCTTAATACCGAAAATCTGCGGCTTCGGGATATTTTTAACACCAAGTGTACCATTCGTTACACTCTGCCAGTTCATCAGAACCATCTTGACGATCTCACCAAATCCCAGGGTGATAATAGAAAGGTACGTTCCGGTTACACGTAAGGTAGGCAGTCCGACTAATACACCGATCACTGCGGCCAGCAGCATACCTGCCAGCATAGCCGGGAAGAATGACCAGCCCAACGTTACAGCCAGAAGAGAGGCCGTATAAGCACCGATTGCAACAAAGCCTGCATGTCCCAGAGAAACCAGGCCGGTATATCCAGTCAGGATATTCAATCCAAGTCCCAGGATGGCATAGCATCCGATTTTCGCAACAACAGTCAGAAAATACTGGTTCTTTACCACAAACGGCAGCGCAATAAGAATGACAGCCAGAACTCCCCAAAGGATCTTTGCATTCTTCGAAGTAAACTGTTCAAACGAAGAAAGCATTGTTTTATTATCTTTTTTCATCTCTATCCTCCAAGTTTCGTCACTGTGTCTTATACCTTAGTGATACCCTTCTTACCGAACAGACCGTTCGGACGAATGATCAGCACCAGGATCAAAATGATAAATGCTACAGAGTCGCGGTAGGTAGAACCAAAGAAGGTAACTGCCATACACTCAGAAACACCGATGATCAGACCGCCAAGGATTGCACCCGGCAGGCTTCCGATACCTCCAAGAACTGCAGCCGCGAATGCCTTTAAGCCGGCCATAAATCCCATATTCGGGTAAACAATCTCATAATAACCGCCAACCAGAGCACCTGCAAGAGTTGCAGATACACCTGCGAGGAAGAATGTAAAGCTGATAACAAAGTTTACATCGATTCCCATCATCTTTGCTGCTTTTGCATTCTGCTGACTGGCTCTCATAGCCAGACCAATCTTGGTTTTGAATACGATAAATACCAGAATCAGCATCAGAACAACAGAAACCACACACATCATAACCTGGGTCAGAGTAATGGAAACTTTGCCAAGCTTGATCATGCCGTAACCAAAAATGTTCGGGAAGTTTCTTTTTTCTGAACCGATAAAAACAATCAGGAGATTTGTGATAATGTTGGAAATACCGATAGTGGTAATCAGAGATGCGATAGGCGGTGAGCCTTTTTTACGAAGAGGTTCCAGTGCGATCTTATCAATCATGATGCCCAACGCACCAGTTACTAACATACTTAAAAGAATCCCTGGTACAATGCCGAATTTCATGCTGACAATGAATACCATTGCAATTTCCGCGCCGAACGCGTAAATGGAACCATGTGAGAAATTGACCAGTCGAAGGATTCCGAATACGAGCGAATAGCCGACTGCTATTAACGCATATCCCATTCCCAGGGCTAAACCATTAAAAACCTGTTGAGCAAGCATTGTGGCTCCTTTCAAAGATACCGGGAGCCGGAAAGCACGCTTTCCGGCTCCCTTAGATGTACTTACATGAATTGTCGCTTTCGTTTATTTCATTTTTACGAATTTGCCATCTTCGATGGTTACTTTTACGAATTCCTTATCTACATCACCGTTGGAGTCAAACTTGGTCTGACCGGTAACACCCGGATAATCAACATTGTAAAGTGCGTCTTTTACTTTGTCAGACTCGGTAGTTCCTGCATCCTCGATTGCGGTAAGCAGCATACCTACGGAATCGTATGCCTGAGAGGTCAGTGCAGACGGTGCGCTGCCGTAAACATCGGTGTACTGTTTTACATATGCCTGGATCTCAGGATCATCGGAATCTGCGAAGAAGATAACCGGGAAGCATACGCCGTTTACTGCGCTTCCGCCCAGCTCAAGAAGCTGCTGGCTGTAAGCGTTGGAGAATGCAATGATAGTAACATCCGGGTTAACCTGCTTGTACTGCTTTGCAACCGGTGCTACCAGGTTGTACATACCACAGCAGATAACTGCCTCTGCGCCAGCTTCGTTCAGCTTTGCGATTGCTGCGGAGTAGTCATCAGAACCCTCCATAACTTCCTCGTGAGCTACAACCTTAACACCCTTATCACTCATACCATCAATGATGTCGGTGATGATCTTGGAGGTATTGGTTCCCCAGTCAGTCATAATGGAAATGATACCAATATTTTTCTTTCCAAGGTCATTCACTGCAATGTCAACACTCGCACCACCCTCTTTAGAAATAACGGTGTTGTTTCTGAAAATATAATCACCGATAGAGGAATAATCCGGATGGGAAGAGGACGGGGAAATTTCGATCACGCCGTTCTCCTGATAGATCGGAGCTGCTGTCATACATACGCCGGAAGCGAAATGTCCGATCACACCTGCGATGTTATCTTTGTCAGATACGATCTTCTGTGCGATGGTGGTTGCTTCCTCTGAGGTGTTCTTATCGTCGTACTCTACGATCTGAACCTCTCTGCCAAGGCATCCGCCGTTATCGTTCCACTTCTGGGCCATAAGCTTTGCTGCGTTTGCGAAGCCGATACCATACTCAGAGTTATCTCCAGTCATCGGTGCTGCGACTGCAATGGTGATCGGGTTGGAAGTATCCAGATCACTGCTGCCGCCCTCTGCTGCTGCAGAAGTATCGGCTGCTGCATCCTTCTGTGCTGCAGTGGTTTCCGGGGTGCTGCTGCTCTGTGAACCGCCGGAGCAGGCTGTGGTCAGCGCCATAGCTGCCGCGAGTGTCAGTGAGACTGCAAGATTTCTTTTCTTCATACTTTGTTCCTCCTTATTTTATGGATCACGTTGTCCAAATTTTTATTTTCGATGTTTTAATTTTACAATTTCGCATCAATAATGTCAATGTCGTTTGTGCATTTTGTTCACCTTCGTGGTTTCTGCATGGTTTTCATTTGTTTTATTTGCATGATTTATTGCATTCTCACAAAGTCTTTTCATATGTTTGTGTCATTTTGAGACACAGTGGATCATGGGCTCGCAAATTAAGGCGGCAATTCTTCAATAAACGTTCCTCCTGTCATAAAAATCCTGTTATTATAAAAAAACCGCCATGCTCCCGTTTCCAGAAACATGACGGCATTGTCTCCTCGCTGCAGTTTTTAATTATGTCAGACAAATTAAATTTCATCGTTGTATCTTTTATACATCATTTATTTTTTTCTGTCAAGAACTCGAGATGTAAATTATTATCTTTCTATTTACCTACTGATTTACAGGTTTTTGTCTCTGAAACTGGTCCTGCTGTTTCCGGCATCCGCGCCAGTTTTCTGATATACGGAATAACCATTGCTGCCGCAACCATCAGTGATGTTACTTCAGCCACGGGAGTTGCCCAGGCCACACCGCGGATCCCGATTAAATGGTTAAACAAAATCATAAATGGCACATCCACCGTTCCTTTACGCAGCATGGAAAGAATGATCGGCTGTCTCTTTTTTCCAGTGGCCTGAAACACAGTCAGCGCAAAGAACGTCATGGTCGTCATGGGACTGGCGGAACAGATGATACGCAGGAACCGGCAGCCATATGCCACCGTCTCGCTGTTGTTGATAAACAGCCTACTCACAGCGGGAGCCTGTATATACAAAAGCACTGCAATGGCCAGTGCCACAGCAAGACTGAATACAAACAGAGTACGGATTGCGTCCAGCATGCGCTTTTTGTTCCCAGAAGTATAGTTATAACCAATGAGCGGCAGTGTTCCCTGGGTAATACCCTGCCCCACGGCAAACGCCAGCATATTGAGTTTCTTTGCAATTCCCATTCCGGCCACAGCCACATTGGAATAGCCGGCAATAATATGGTTGAGTACCATATTGGAAACCGTACCCATCATAGAAATAAGGAAACTCGGCATTCCTACGCTGATGACCTCTGCCGGAATGTGTTCTCCCAGCGTATACATTTCCGGAGAAAGCGTCAGCACGCTGACACCACGCATTTTCCAGATAAATGCCAGGAAATAAATCATTGCGGTTGCGTTGGAAATCAATGTTGCAACCGCCGCTCCGGTGATCTGCAGATGCAGTCCGTAAATAAACAGTGGATCCAGTACCATGTTCAGAATACCGCCAAATGCCACGCCCAAACTTGCCTGCCTGGAATATCCTTCTGACCGGATCAGATGAGCCAGCACCGGATTCATGACCGTTGGCAGCGCGCCAAGACCGATCGTCCAGAATAAATAGGAAGACGCCATGTCACAGGTTTCCTCATTGGCTCCAAGAACCGGCAAAAGTACCGGTCTTCCAGCCAGAACCATCAGACCATACAAAACAGAAACCGCAGCGGCTGTCCAGATACAGAATGCACCGCAGCGCGATGCCTTTTCCCGTTCTCCCCCGCCCAAAAAGCGCGAGATCAGGCTTGCCCCACCTACGCCAAACAGATTGGAAAGCGCTGTCATAAACATAAACAGCGGCATCGCCAGCGTTGCCGCTGCCACCTGCTTCGGATCCCCCAGCTGGCCAATAAAAAAGGTGTCAGCCATATTATAAATGATGGTAATAATCTGGCTCACCACAGTCGGTACAGCCAGCGTCAGAATTGCCTGTGCCACCGGCATACTGCGAAACAGTTCCTCATTATTTTTGCCTTTTCCCATATTAAGAGCACCTCTTTTCTCCCTGTTTCAGGCTGTCTATGTAACACTGCACCGCAAAATGGAAGCTGCCATCCACCTCTGCCGGATAGTGGGAAAAGAATCCCTGCTCCTCCTGCGACACAAATCCATGAACAATGGCCCGGAACAGTCTCCGGTAATGAATGCTTTCCTCTTCTTTCAAATTGAAATCTTCCAGCACCTTTTTTATCGGATCCGTAAATAAAACTGCCGCATCATCCAGAAGCCGGTTATCTTTTGCCGCCATATTCATGATCAGCCAGTAAAGTTCCCGGTGCTCCTTCGCAAAACTGCGGTACGTTTCTGCCAGAAACCGCACGGCCTCTTCGCCATGCCATCCCTCGATTGCCTGCATCTCTGCCTCTTTCTGAAGGCACATTCCATACCGGCAGACCTCTGACAGAAGTGTCTCCATGTTTTCCACATGATTATAGAGGGATGCTGTTTTTATCCCCAGCTGATCTGCCAGAAGCCGCATGGAAAATGCATCTCTGCCCTGCTGCTCAATCAGCTCCACCGCTGCCTTTACTACCGCGTCCGGACTTAGTCCTTTGTGAGCCATATTCATTTCCCTCCCAAAAACTAATAATATTAGTTTTATTGTAGACTAATGTTATTAGTTTTGTCAAGATTTTAGCTTCCTTTCTGCCATATTTTTCCCAGCTCACATGATTCTCTTAACTCCTGTTTTCCCGGCACACAAAAACGCCCCGGACACGTTTTATATCGTGTCCGGGGCGTTCCCCTGCATTTTATCTTATTTTCCGTAGTAAGCTCTTAAGTACATCTCCTTGATCTCGCTCATAAGCGGGTATCTCGGGTTTGCGCCGGTGCACTGGTCATCAAATGCCTGCTCTACCATAGCATCCAGAGTATCCAGGAAGTATTTCTCATCTACACCGTACTCAGCAATGGTCTTCTTTACGCCGACTGCAGCTTTCAGCTCTTCAATCTTATCGATGAGTTTCTTCACAGCTTCCTCATCGTTCTTCGCCTGAATGCCTACAAAACGCGCACACTCTGCGTAGCGGGCCATGGTGTGCGGATACTGATACTGGGAGAAGGTTCCCATCTTTCTCGGGCATTCAGCAGAGTTGTACTCTACTACCAGAGAGATCAGCAGCGCGTTTGCGATGCCGTGCGGCAGATGATGGAATGCGCCAAGCTTATGCGCCATGGAGTGGCAGACACCCAGGAATGCGTTTGCGAATGCCATACCAGCCATGCAGGAGGCGTCAGCCATCTTGCTTCTTGCCTCTACGTCGCTGCCATCATTGTATGCGGTCGGCAGATACTCGAATACATTCTTCATAGCCTTTAATGCAAGACCGTCAGTATAATCGGTTGCCATAACGGAAGCATATGCCTCCAGTGCATGAGTCAGAACATCCACACCTGATGCACTGGTCAATCCCTTCGGCTGGCTCATCATATTATCGGTATCTACGATGGACATGTTCGGAAGCAGCTGATAATCTGCTAACGGATACTTCACGCCAGTCTCCTGATCGGTGATAACCGCGAACGGAGTTACCTCGGAACCGGTACCGGAGGAAGTTGGGATTGCTACGAAATAAGCTTTCTCGCCCATCTTCGGGAAGGTGTAAACACGTTTCCGGATATCGATAAAGCGCATTGCCATGCCCTGGAAATCTACTTCCGGATGCTCGTACATTACCCACATGATCTTGCCTGCATCCATTGCAGAACCACCGCCCAGTGCGATGATCACATCCGGCTGGAATGCAGTCATAGCCTTAGCACCCTCAATGGCATTTGCCAGGGTCGGATCCGGCTGTACATTGGAAAAGCACTGGTACACAATGCCCATCTCATCCAGCTTGTCAGTAATCGGTTTTGTATAGCCATTCATGTACAGGAAGGAGTCAGTTACGATAAATGCTCTCTTCTTGCCCATAACATCTTTCAGCTCACTCAAAGCTACCGGCATGCAGCCTTTCTTAAAATATACCTTCTCCGGTGCGCGGAACCACAGCATGTTTTCTCTCCTCTCAGCAACAGTCTTAATGTTCAGCAGGTGTTTCACGCCTACGTTCTCAGAAACAGAGTTGCCGCCCCAGGAGCCGCATCCCAGTGTCAGGGACGGAAGCAGCTTGAAGTTATACAGATCGCCGATACCACCCTGGGAAGACGGGGTATTGATCAGGATACGGCAGGTCTTCATAGCTGCTGCGTGCTTTGCCATCTTCTCTTTCTCATTCAGATTAATATAGAGGGAAGAGGTGTGGCCGTAGCCGCCGTCTGCAACCAGACGCTCTGCCTTTGCAAGAGCCTCATCAAAGGTCTGAGCCTTATACATAGCCAGAACCGGTGACAGCTTCTCATGCGCGAACTCTTCACTGATATCTACAGACTCAACCTCACCGATCAGGATCTTGGTGTCCTCCGGTACTTCCACGCCAGCCATCTTCGCAATCTTGTATGCGCTCTGACCTACGATTTTCGCATTCAGGGAACCGTTGATGAGGATAGTCTTTCTTACTTTCTCAATCTCATCCGGCTTTAAGAAATAGCAGCCGCGGTATACGAACTCTTTCTTTACTGCCTCGTAAACCGGTGCAAGAACCGTTACAGACTGCTCAGATGCACAGATCATGCCATTATCAAAGGTCTTGGAATGGATGATGGAATTGACAGCCAGCTTAATATCTGCGGTATCATCAATAATAGCCGGAGTATTTCCTGCGCCTACGCCCAGTGCCGGTTTGCCGGAAGAATATGCTGCCTTTACCATGCCCGGGCCGCCGGTTGCCAGGATGATATCTGCATCCTTCATAACGGTGTTGGTCAGTTCCAGGGACGGAACATCAATCCAGCCGATGATGCCCTCCGGTGCGCCAGCCTTCACTGCTGCATCCAGAACAACCTTTGCTGCTGCAATGGTGCAGGCCTTTGCACGCGGATGCGGGGAAATGATAATGGCGTTTCTGGTCTTTAAGCAGATCAGGGTTTTAAAGATTGCGGTGGAGGTCGGGTTGGTCGTTGGGATAACAGCGGCAACCAGGCCTATCGGCTCTGCAATCTTCTTGATGCCGTAAGCTTTATCTTCCTCAATTACGCCGCAGGTTTTCATGTCTTTGTATGCATTGTGAATATGCTCTGCTGCGTAGTTGTTCTTGATGACTTTGTCTTCTACAACACCCATGCCAGTCTCTTCCACTGCCATTTTTGCTAACGGGATACGCATCTGGTTTGCTGCGATTGCAGCCGCATGGAAAATCTTATCAACCTGCTCCTGGGTATAGGTAGCAAATACTTTCTGTGCCTCACGCATAGCGGCCATCTTAGTTTCCAGTGCCTCTACGCTGTCGATGATTTCCGGAACTACTGTCATCTCTTTCTTTGCCATGTTTTCTTATCCTCCAACAATCTTGAAATCGGGTTTATAAATTTCTTAATTTAATTGATATTTCTTTAACAATGGAACCTGTTAGTATTATACCACTCGTTAAATAATTGTCAATATTTTTATTCCTATTTTATGCTCTTTTTTTCATACATGGCATTGTATACAAAATGCGCGCTAAATTCGAGGAGATGCCACCGGCATCTCCTCAATATACACCATAACAAAAACAGACGGACAGAACCGGATGATTGTGTTCATCCTGCCACTGTCCGCCTGTTTCTGCGTGTCTCTTTTTCGTTTTTATCTCAGTATCGCTTACATTTTCTGTGTTTTGTTGCTATTTTCACATTGTGAAAATAGCAACAAAATTTTCTTATACTTCTGGCTTTCTCTCTTTGTAACCCAGAGCCTGCTCCAGGGCTTCCTTCTCTTCTGCTCCAAGCAGCACTTCCGTTTCTCCCCGCTCTACATCTTTCAGATACAGATAACAGCCTTCCCGGCTGTGAACAGAGTTCAATACAAAACCGGTATTGGTATAATCCAGAAGTGCCAGTGCAAAACTCAAGTTTCCACCCATTCCTTTAAACGCATTGTACTTCACAATTCCGATTTTCTGGAATGCAGCACGGCTGTTTTTGTTAGCTGTACGGATTGAATCCTTATTATAACGGTCCTGGGACTGCAGATCAATGATGGCATTCATCTGATCTACAATCATATTTTCCATGGTTTCCGCGTCTTTTCCTCTCATAAAGAGGTCATATCGGCGGTAAAGTTTTCTCATATTGATCAGGCAGAGCACTGTCACAACCAGTAATATCAGGGTAAGAACCGCCGATGCAATCAAAAGATACACCGGATCAAACCCAAGATTATTTAAAATACTTCCTTCCATATTAATGCATTCCTGTCCTTCCGTTTTCAGACTATACCGGCTGAATAGATTCAATCAATTCTACAAGACGCTCCAGCTCTGCCTCGGAGTAATACTCAATTTCAATTTTACCCTTGGACTTATCCTTTCGGCTGATGTTGACCTTGGTTCCCATAACCGTTTTCATGCGGTTTTCCATATCCTGAAATACCAGCTCCACAGCCTCATCCACTGGTGTTTTTTTCTTTCCTTCTTTTCTTTTCCCAGAAGTTTGACTGCTTTTCTACCTCGCGAACACTCATGCGCTCCTGTTCAACCTTCTTCGCCAGATCTATCTGCTGAGATGGATCCGTCACAGCCAGAAGTGCTCTTGCATGTCCGCTGGTAATGCGTCTCTCTATCAGCATCTGCTGGACCTCAGGAGCAAGGTTTAAAAGACGCATACAGTTAGTGATCGTGGTACGGTTTTTGGAAACGCGCTCCGCAATCTCCTCCTGTTTCAGAGAAAATTCCTGCATCAGCCGCTGATAAGCCAGGGCTTCCTCAATCGGATTCAAATCTTCCCGCTGTACATTCTCAATCAATGCTATTTCCATGGCCTGCTGCGGACTGTACTCCCGGATTACTACCGGAACGGTCTTTAAGCCAGCCAGCTTTGCCGCTCTCCATCTGCGCTCACCAGCAATGATCTCATAGCTTTCGCCCCTTTTTTGAACCAGAAGTGGCTGCAGCACGCCATATTTTTGAATGGAATCTGCCAGTTCTTCCAACTGTGCCTCATCAAATGCCTTACGTGGCTGATCTCGATTGGGTTCAATTTCCGATACTTTGAGTTCCAACTCAGTCTGTGCCGGCGCTTCCTGTTCCGGCTTTGCATCAAGCATCGACACGGATTTTGCGCTTTCCTGTGCTTTCTGATTCAGATTTGCGTTTTGTACTTTTCCAGCCTCAGATTCAGATTTTTTCTCATTCTTTTTCTGTGTTCTTGCGCTGTTTTTCTCGACTATCCGATCGGCACCATTTGCCTTTTTTCTATCAGCTGCCTTTTCCTCCGCAATTACCTCTTCTATTGTATCCTCGCCGAACAATGCGCCGAGTCCTCGTCCTAATCCTCTCTTTGTTCCTGCCATTTCTATTCTTCCCCTCTGCTAATTACTTCTGCTGCCAGCATTCGATAACTTTCTGCGCCCGTTGAACGCGTATCATAAATATTAATCGGTTTTCCGTGGCTTGGTGCCTCAGCGAGCCTTACATTTCTTGGAATAATAGTTTTGTAAATATTCTTATTTAAATGTGCTTTTACGTTTTCAACCACCTGCAGAGACAAATTAGTTCTCGCATCGTACATGGTAAATACAACGCCTTCCAGCTCCAGCTTCGGATTCAGTTTTTTCTTTACCAGTTCCACCGTCTGAAGAATCTGACTCAATCCCTCCAGAGCATAATACTCACACTGGATCGGTACCAGAACCGTATCCGCCGCCGTCAGCGCATTGATTGTAAGCAAGCTCAGGGATGGTGGGCAGTCAATGATAATGTAATCATAATCTCCTTCTATCTTTTCCAGCTCTGTTTTCAGCAAAGATTCTTTATTCGGAACATCAAGCAGTTCAATTTCCGCACCGGCAAGATTTACATCTGATGGAAGCACATCCAGATTTTCCTGCACTTCCCTGATAATGCACTCTTCCAGCGTACACTCTCCAATCAGCAGCTCATATACAGTTTTATCCATATAACCTTTTTCAAAGCCCAATCCACTGGTTGCATTTCCCTGTGGATCAAAATCGACTGCCAGAACCTTCTGTCCTGCTTCAGCCAGACATGCTGATAAATTGATTGCTGTCGTGGTCTTTCCCACGCCACCCTTCTGATTTGCAATTGCGATGATTCTTCCCATAGTATCGTCCTTTATCATTCTGATTTTGTAACTATTCAGTACCTCTTTATACTAATCTTATTTTAGCAATAAAATTAGTATAGCACACTTTTTTTGCTTTTCCTATTCTTTGTCATAAAATGTATGTGTAAAAATGCACTTTTTATAATTTTTCATGTTTCACGTGAAACATAGCTGCTGTTCACGCGTTGCGCAAACAGCAACGGATTTTATCGATGCTTCGCATTCCAAATCGGAAAAATCTGCTGCCATCACAATGTCATACGACATTTTCAGTTCAGAAAATACCTACTCGCGTATAGTAACTATCTTGCATCTTTTGTAAAATAATACTATACTAAACATATGCAAAACGCATATCTTCGCAAGGCAAAAAAGGAGGTACTATGAAAGCCAAAAACAAATTACTCACGCTCCTTATTCTTTCTGCCAGCGCCGCCGTTACTACTGCAGCAATTAACAAAGCAATTCAGGTTTCTGCCATTTCTAAAAATCTTCTGGCTGAACCAGAACCACTTTGTTTCAAATGGCGTCTTGGCAATGTTCACTATACAAAAGAAGGAACTGGAAAACCGCTTCTACTGATTCACGACTTGGATACTATATCATCCGGTCATGAGTGGAAACAGCTCATTCCGCTTCTCCGTGATGAATACACCATTTACACTATCGACCTGTTGGGATTTGGACGTTCCGAGAAAGCGAATATGACATACACCAATTTTCTGTATGTGCAAATGATCTCCGATTTTATTAAATCTGAAATCGGCCATCGCACCAGTATCATTACCTCCGGTGAGGCTGCTTCTATCCCACTGATGGCATGTGCAAATAATCCAGATCTGTTTGATCAGATTATGGCAATTAATCCACGCAGTCTTTTGGATTTCAGCTCCATTCCTGGTAAGACTGCTAAAATGTACAAATGTATTATTGAGTTTCCAATCCTTGGTACACTTCTGTATCATATCGCAAGCAGCAAAAAAATGATTCTGGAAGAACTTGTCACAAAGAAATTTTTTTAATCCATATTCCGTGAAATCCAGTTATGTGGACGCATGTTATGAAGCTTCTCATCTCGGTGCTTCTCCTAAATCCACTTTTGCAAGCATCCGCTGCAATTACACAAAATGTAATCTGGTCAATGCTCTGAAAAAAATAGATAACAGCATTTATCTTCTTGGCGGAGCTGGTGTGGAAAATATCGAAGACCGATTAAACGAATACAAGGATTATAATTCTTCTATTGAAACCGTTCTTGTGCCCAAAACAAAAGAACTACCTCATTTAGAACAACCAGAAAAAATTGCAGAACTTATAAAAACTTATTTCTGCTAATTATAATTTATTGTAACTTTCATACGGTCAATACATTTCATTCACTATACTGACTGTAATGAAAATATAGAACAGCAAAGAAAATGTTTCACGTGAAACATGAATTTTATTTTGTAAAGAAAAGGAGAACTTTATTTATGATTCAGTTCAATCACTTTAACTTCAACGTTTTAGATCTGGAAAAAAGTCTGAAATTCTACAAAGACACGCTGAACCTGGAACCGGTTCGCGAAAAGAATGCTGCAGATGGATCTTTCAAACTGGTCTATCTCGGTGACGGCAGCAGTAACTTCACCCTGGAACTCACCTGGCTCCGTGACCGCAACGAACCATATAATCTCGGTGAATGCGAATTTCATCTTGCTTTCGTAACCGATGAATACGAAAAGCTTCATGAACAGCATAAAAAGCAGGGTGTTATCTGCTACGAGAACGAGGCCATGGGAATCTACTTCATTTCCGATCCCGACGGATACTGGATTGAAATTGTGCCAGTCAAATAAAAATTTAAATCATGTTCACGAAAGGTCCGAAGCAGGCCGGGACGGTAGCCCGCTGCGCAAAATATAAGTGCTGTGTTCGGACGATGTGGCTGACAGCCGTTTGCGGATAGTCGGACTGACCGTCCGCCTCCCGAAAACGTCAGTCGCCACATAGCCGGACACATTGCACTTTTATTTATGCTACGCGGGCTACCGTCCCGGCCTGCTTCTGCTTTCCTGCTATTCTACGGTAATAAAAAACACAGCCAGAATGGTACTGGTAAAAAGCTGAAATTCCCGGCTTTTTATCAATACCGTTCTGGCTGATTTTATTTTCTCTTAGCGGAGCCAATACAGCAGAAGCTGGTTATCCCAGCATTCCGCGGAGCATAAATATGGGTATACGTGTCCGGCTATGCAGCGACTGGTGTTTGAGACAGGCGGACGATTAGTCCGACTATCCGCAAACATCTGTCAGCTGCATCGTCCGAACACAATACCCATATTTTGCGCAGTGGTATGCCGGGATTACCGGTTTCGGACCTGTAGTGGGTTCTGTCTCTATATTGCTTTTTACTTCCCTATCGGTTCCTTCGACGGCATCCCTGCTTTTCTTGGATATTTCTTTGCCGTCTTCGCAATCTTATCGATCACCACCAGTGACCGGTCTGCATCGGCTCCGGTCAGTTCGAAGCGGATGACATCTGCAACACTTCCTCCCAAGCTCTCAATTGCCTTTGTTCCCTGCTCCAGTTCCTCGTCAATCTTACCAGACTTATAAGGAATAAACGCACCGCCCACCTTTACAAACGGCAGGCAATATTCAGAAAGTGTTGCGGCATTGGCCACGGCACGGGATACGCAGTAATCATACTGTTCCCGATATTTTGCATCCCGTCCAAAATCCTCTGCTCTTCCATGAATCGTTTCTATATTCTGAAGTCCCAGCTGACTGATCACTTCATTCAGAAATTTGATTCGCTTGTTCAGAGAATCCAGCAGCGTGATTTTCAAATTCGGAAATGCAATTTTTAATGGAAGTCCCGGGAAACCTGCGCCGGTTCCTACATCAATTGCCGATGCTCTTCTTCCGTCCTGAAGCGGCACTGCCTTCACCAAAGCCAGACTGTCAATAAAGTGCTTGCTTACTACTTCTTCCAGTTCTGTGATTCCAGTCAGATTCATAACCTTATTCCATTCAACCAGCAGCTCATAGTAACGGTAAAACTGCTCCATCTGCTTCTCCGACAACACGATCCCCAGTTCCCGGGTCCCCCTCCGTCATCTTATCCACAAAAACCTGTTCCATAATTCCTCCTACGTGGAAAATTCAATTTTATCTTGCTTTTAAACCCTAAGCCAGAAACAACCAGGACTGCCGCAAACATAATTTCAGTAGTTTTGGAATATCAGTTGTACACATCTTGAACACACGTGTCCGAATGTAGCGGATGCAGTCCGATGCAGGCGGACACGTGCTGTGAGAGCAAGCGAACAACGATATCCTAAACGGAGGAAACTATGTTTGTGGCAGTCCGTTTCTTATGATATTACTTTGAATGCCGCATCTGCTCCAGGTGTACCAGCAGCACGGAAATATCTGCAGGTGACACACCGGAAATACGGGATGCCTGTCCAATAGACACCGGCTTATACAAATTCAGCTTCTGCACTGCCTCGCGCCGCAGGCTGTTCACACTGCTATAATCAAAATCCGGATCCAATTTCTTTTTCTCCAGCTTCTTAAACTGTGCCACCTGCTGCTGCTGCCGCTTTAAGTATCCCTCATATTTAATATTTATGTTAACCTGTTCTGCTGTATCATAAGAAAGCTTCGGCCGCTTTTCATCAATCTCGGTTAACATAAAATAGCCAAGCTCTGGTCTGCGCACCAGTTCTGCCAGGGTTGCTCCCGTCTTTAACGCAGTACTTCCATGACGCTCCAGAAATGCCTGCGTCTTCGGATTTGCGCCTACATTCGTCTTTTCCAGACGTTCTACCTCTGCCTGAATGTCTTTCTCCTTCTGAAGCACCTTCGCATAAGTCTCGTCATCTACCAGACCGATCTCATGACCAATTCCGCGCAGACGCAGATCCGCATTATCCTGACGCAAAAGCAGACGGTACTCCGCACGGGAAGTCATCATACGGTACGGTTCGTGATTTTCCTTGGTTACCAGATCATCAATCAAAACGCCAATGTACGCCTGGGAGCGATCCAGAATCACCGGTTCCCGGCCAAGCACCTTCATAGCCGCGTTAACGCCTGCCATAAAGCCCTGTACTGCTGCCTCCTCGTAACCGGAGCTGCCATTAAACTGGCCGCCACTGAACAGGCCGCTGATAGCCTTAAACTCCAGAGACAGTTTTAACTGTCTTGCATTAATGCAGTCGTATTCGATTGCGTAGGCATTCCGCACAATCCGCACATGCTCCAGCCCCGGAACAGTACGGTACATGGCATACTGCACATCCTCCGGCAGGGAGCTGGACATGCCGCCCAGATACATCTCGTTGGTGTAAAGTCCCTCTGGTTCAATGAATACCTGATGGCGGGTCTTATCCGGGAATTTTACTACCTTATCCTCAATGGATGGGCAGTAACGCGGACCAGTTCCCTCAATCGCACCGGAAAACAGTGGGGAACGATCCAGATTATCACGGATGATCTGATGTGTTTCTTCATTCGTGTAAGTCAGCCAGCAGGAAACCTGCTCCTTCTGTACTGACTCTGGATCCGTGGAGAACGAAAACGGTACCACACGCTTATCGCCGAACTGCTCCTCCATCTTGGAAAAATCAATGCTGCGGCGGTCCGCCCGGGCCGGAGTTCCGGTCTTAAATCGGAACATTTCGATTCCATTCGCAATCAGGGAATCCGTCAGATGATTGGCCGGCTGCAGTCCGTTCGGTCCGGTGGCGTTGCTGACATCGCCATAGATACAGCGTGCCTTTAAGTAGGTTCCGGTTGCCAGAACCACGGCTTTTGCGTGGTACACCGCCCCGGAGTAAGTCTTCACACCGGTAATCTTATGATCCTCCACGATAATTTCCGATACCTCCGCCTGGCGGATCGTCAGGTGATCGGTATTCTCCAGGGTCCGGCGCATCTGGCGGCTGTAATCCTGCTTATCCGCCTGTGCGCGCAAGGAATGAACTGCCGGCCCCTTGGATTCATTTAACATCTTGGACTGAATAAAGGTCTTATCAATATTTTTTCCCATCTCACCGCCCAGGGCATCCAGTTCCCGGACAAGATGGCCTTTGGAGCTTCCTCCGATATTTGGGTTGCAGGGCATCAGGGCAATGCTGTCGACACTCACCGTAAATACGATAGTTTCCAGCCCCAGCCGCGCGCAGGCTAATGCCGCCTCGCATCCGGCATGACCGGCACCAACTACTACAACATCATATGATTCTTCTAAATATGGCATAGTTTTATTCCTTCCAGCTTTGTTGCTATTTTCCCATACAGAATTTTCCAAAAATCTCATTGACCAGATCATCTTCCACCGCTTCTCCAATGATGGTTCCGAGCTGCTCATAGGCATCCATCAGGTCAATGGTCAGAAAATCCTCCGGCATCTGATTTTCAATACTCTGTTTTACCATGTTCAGGCTGTTTAACGCATTCTGAAGTGCCGTCTTATGCCGCACATTGGTAATCAGGACTTCATCGTTAAAATCAATGCTTCCTTCATAAAAGAGATTCTGAATCGTTTTCTCCAGTTTGTCAATGCCTGTCTCTTCTTTTGCAGAAATAGGAATGATCGTTTTTCCAGTCTTCTCCTGCAGCATTTCCTCGCTGATCACCGTTTCCAGATCGGTCTTGTTCAACAGGACCACAGCCTTCCGGTCACAGATCAATTCCATAATCTGGGCATCATTCTCATCAAGCTCCCTGGAACCATCCACCACATAGATGATAAGATCCGCCTCATCTGCTGCCACCTTCGCCCGGTTCACGCCAATCTGTTCCACCACATCATCGGTCTCCCGGATACCGGCCGTATCAATAATATTCAGGCTAATTCCGTGCATGCGGATATGCTCTTCCAGTGTATCACGGGTCGTTCCGGCAATATCCGTCACAATGGCACGTTCCTCGCCAAGAAGTACGTTCATTAAGGAAGATTTTCCAGCATTCGGCTTACCAAGGATTACCGTACGGATTCCCTCAGAAACGACTCTTCCGCTGTCCGCGGAGCGCACCAGCTTTTCCATCTCTCCGGTCATCCTGTCCAGTTTTCCACATAGTTCTTCCTCATATCCGTCTAAAGAAATATGCTCCGGATCATCTAACGCCGACTCAATAAAAGCAATCTGATACAGAATCTGCTCCCGCAGATCCTTCACCTTTTTCGATACAGAACCCTTCAACTGGCTCACAGAACTCTTCACAGCATAATCATTCTGCGCGTTGATCACATCAATCACGGCCTCCGCCTGAGACAAATCAATTCGCCCATTTAAAAAGGCCCGCTTGGTAAATTCTCCCGGCTCCGCCGGTCTTGCTCCATATTTGATTACTGTCTCCAGTATTTTTTTCATCACCAGGACACCGCCGTGGCAGTCAATCTCCACCGTGTCTTCCGCTGTGTAGCTGTGCGGTCCCCTCATCAGCATCACCAGCACCTCATCCAGCATCTCATCTCCATCGTGGATCATTCCATAATAGATCCGGTGGGATGGTGCCGTATTCAGATCAAACTTTCCTTTTTTTCCTGCAAAATCCGGTTCACAATGGAAACCGCCTGGTCTCCGCTCACCCGGATGATTCCGATTCCGGAACTGCTCATGGCCGTTGCAATGGCCGCAATGGTATCTGAACTTCTGTCTTTCAGCATATTTTCCTCCGACTTGGCCTGCTTTGGCCAATCTATCAATAACCCTTAACGAAAAGGAACAAAAGGCTGCGCAATGCCTGAACGGCAATAGTAACAGCAAAAGCGGATGCCAGGTGGTGGTCAGACCACTACCAGACACCCGCCTGCTATTTCTGTATTGTGCTCACACAATTATCTGCATGGCATATTTTCGCCTCTCAGGAATTTTGAACCGTTTTATGCCTCAGTCGGTGCCGCTGCTTCTTTCTTCCCAGCTGCGGCCTCTGCCTTTGGCGCTCTGTTCTCCGCGTTTCTGTTTCTTCCGCGGTTATCACGGCGGGAACCATAACGCTCCTTTCTTCCACCTGCCGGAACCTCTTTCTTTAAAGAGATTACCACATGACGGAACGGATCCTCACCCTCACTCCGTGTCATGACATATTTATCATTCTGAAGTGCAGAGTGAATGATTCTTCTCTCATACGGATTCATCGGCTCTAAGGATACCGGATGCTTGGTCCGTTTTACCTTATAAGAAATATTCTTTGCCAGAGTCTCCAGCGTCTCTTTTCTTCTCTCACGGTAATTCTCGGTATCAAGCTTCACTCTTAAGTAGCCTTCGGTCTCCTTGTTTACCACAAGGCTTACCAGATACTGTAAAGAATCCAGAGTCTGGCCGCGCTTTCCGATGAGGATTCCCATGTCGTCACCCTCCATGGAAACCAGAAGTTCCCGATCACTGGCATTGTATGCCGTCTCGATAGAAACCTGCATACCCATAGCGCCAAACACCTGATCCAGGAATTCCTTTGCCGCTTTCTTTACTGCTTCCTCATTGATCTTTACTGCTTTTTTCGGTGCCTCTTCCGCAGAAACCTCTCCAGCAGCTTCCGGCACTGCTTTCACTTCCTCACACTTCGGAGCCGGCTTCTCAGAAACCGGAGCCTTCGCTGTCGGAGCTGCTGCCTTTGCGCTCTCTGCTTTCTTTGCGGCTTCTGCCTTCTTTGCCGCCTCAGCTTTTTTAGCAGCTTCTGCTGCCGCAGCAGCCTTTCTGGCCTCCTCGGCTTTTTTCGCCTCTTCTGCCTTTTTCGCTTCCACAGCTTTCTTTTCTTCCAGCTTCTTTGCCTCAGCAGCTGCCTTCTCCTCTGCCTCGCTCATCACATGGGCGCGGATGATACAGGGTTTCTTACCAAAGATGCCAAGCAGACCTGCGCTCTCCTTCTGTACCACTTCATAATGAAGATGCTCACTGGTCGTCTGCAGTTCAATCAATGCTTTTGTGATTGCCTCGTCCAATGTACTGGCAGAGATTGTAATCTTTCCATCCATGGTGCTACCCCCTTATTTATTATTGTGCTTTTCATTATATCTGGCTACCATATTTGCCTTGGAGGCCAGACTGCCCGGTTTTGCATCTTTATTATAATAATTGTTGGATGCTTCTACCTGTTTTTTGCTCTTCTCAAGCTTCTCAGCGCGTTCCGCTTCTTCCTTCTCCTGAACTGCCTGCATATGCTTTAAGCTTGCAGTTGCATTCTGATTTACTTTCTGCGGCGGAAGGCCTTTCTTTGCGCGTTTCTTGTTAGCCTTCTCAACGTTCTTACGGATCAGCTCATCCATATCTACCTTATCCAGGTAAGAATTTACAACAAGCTGCTGCAGTAACTGGAAGGTACTGCTGGCTACCCAGTAGATACCGATTGCTGCCGGGAAGGTAAAGCAGAAAAATACAGACATCAGCGGCATGGTAACGTTCATGCTCTGCATCATCTGGGAGCTCATATCTTCCTCATTGTTCTTCTTCGGCTGGGTTGCCATCATTAACTTGGTGCTCGCATACTGGGTCAGACCTGCCAGAATCGGAATCAGCCATGCCAGACTCGGTACAAAGCTTCCGTTAAACGGGTTGGATGCCAGATTAATGCCAAGGAAGGTATTCATCTTCTCAATGGTAGACGCATTTGTGGAAATGACATCTGCCGCATTCGGGAATGCCTGCGCCAGATCATTCCACTGAGCCGGATTCAGCTTGTAGAGAATATCAACCATCTTATTGGCCAGAGCCTCACCGGTCACACCGGTTAAGTCTCCGATCGGGTTAATGCCCGTTAACGCAATATTGTGGTCGGTCGCAAACTGGAGCAGATTTGCCGCAGCCCCCTCGCTCAGGACAGACGCGGAAGAAGTTCCGGTCAGTGCATAGACCACATTCAGAAAATGTTCCTTTACCGGCATCACGTAAGCCGGAATGCAATAGATCACGCGGTACAGCGCAAACAGGATCGGCATCTGGATCACAAGCTGGAGACATCCTCCAGTCATGGATGTGCCGTATTTCTCATAGACAGCTTTTGTCTCCACGTTCATCTTCATCATGGAGTCATTGTCTGTTTTGCCCTTATACTTTGCCTGAATAGCCTGAAGCTCAGGCTGCATGACAGCCATCAGCTTGGATGCCTTCTGCTGCTTGATCGTCATAGGGAACATCAGTAATTTCACAACCAGGGTAAATAAAATAATGGATAAACCGATGTTAAGCACACCAAAGGAATTGGTGAACGTAACGAGTACATTCAGGATCCATCCCAGAATCTGGGAGATCGGACCAAGAATCGCCCCATGAACCTTCGTTAATACTAAGTAATCCAATGTGCTACCTCCTCATGTGTTACGGAACTGGATCATAACCGCCTTCTGCCCATGGATGACACCGGAGTATCCTCTTCACAGACAACCATAAACCTTTCACCACGCCATACCTGGTAAGTGCCTCAATGGCGTATTGAGAACACGTAGGCGTGTAAATACAGTGAGTTCTTACTTTCAGCGGGGACAAAAAAATCTGATACCCGCGTATCATTAATATAAGAAGCTTTTCGATCAAACCTGCAATTCTGTTAATCATATTCTCACTTCGATTCTTTTTTAATGTTATGCAGTCCGCACAGGTGCATAAATGCACGCTCAATTGTCTTATAATCTGAGTCTTTTGCGGCAGCGCGCGCTACCACGATGATGTCTAATCCTTCTTCCAATGTGTCCCTGTTCAGCCGGAAACTCTCCCGCACCAGCCGGGCCAGATGATGTCTCACCACGCTGTTTCCAACTTTTTTACTGACTGAAATGCCAATCCGGGACTGGCCTCCATCAGTCTTTCTTACATACATGACCAACTGTCTGTTGGCATAGGATTTCGCAGTCCGGTAAATTGTCTGGAAATCTGAATTTTTCTTAATGCTCGGAAATCGTTTCATCTTTTTACCATCTTATTATAATACAAAAGGCCACAATTTCTTGTGACCTTGATTCATTAAGCGGATAATTTCGCTCTTCCTTTTGCTCTTCTTGCAGCTAATACTTTTCTTCCACCTGGAGTACTCATTCTAGCTCTGAAGCCATGAACTTTTGATCTCTGTCTGTTCTTCGGCTGGAAAGTCATCTTCATGTTGCGGCACCTCCTTTTTTACATCGCTTATTTGATTGAACACATTACGACTATTTTAATTAAACATCTTCTCAATTATATAGAATTCATGCGGGTTCGTCAAGCCTTTTCTTAAAAAAGAATCCGCAGAAAATCCACAAAAAATAAGCAGCCGCGAAACCCTGCCCACATACCAGGTGTTGATATTGTGAATAAGTTATCCACAACTTGTGGATAAGTCTGTTGATAATTTTCACAAAACGGCGAAGATTTTTCGGTTTTCATTGAAAATCAGCGGTTTATGGTATACAATGTTTCTAGATTGGGTGCTTTTGCGTATCCACAAACGGGCCCATTTTTTTCCACATGAACTGTGGATAGACTGCGGCCACAAAGATGCGGAACCGTTCCTATAGATTGATTAAATACAGGAGACTGAACGAATGTTAGAAACACTGAAAGAAAAATGGAATGAAATACTAAAATATTTAAAAGAAGAATACGACATCTCTGATGTCTCCTTTGACACCTGGCTTCTTCCGCTGGAGGTCTATGCTCTGGAGCAGCCGGGAAATATCGTAAAGATTATCGTTCCGGATGCCAATTTTCTCGGATATATTAAGAAGAAATACAGCACCATGCTGATGGTATCCATCGCAGAGGTCACCGGCATCAAGTGTGATTCCGTTCAGTTCCTTGTGGAGGAAGACATTGTTCCGGAACCTGCTGCCTCAAACCAGCTCATCCAGAACAACACGAATACGGTCAGTCCGGCTACCCTGCAGAATGCCAACTTAAACCCGAAGTACACCTTCGATACCTTTGTAGTCGGTGCCAATAACAATCTGGCCCACGCCGCATCCCTGGCTGTTGCCGAATCTCCGGGTGAGATTTACAACCCGCTTTTTATTTACGGAGGCGTAGGTCTGGGCAAGACGCACCTGATGCACTCCATCGCAAACTTCATCTTAAAGAACAACCCGAAGG
>ENA-OQHL01000195-OQHL01000195.1-human-gut-metagenome-genome-assembly--contig:-NODE-195-length-50427-cov-10.489861_pt1 | contig 50427 bp, 48 predicted proteins | sample MGYA00242565_ERZ504723 | MGnify/ENA primary metagenome ERZ504723 (study PRJEB26092, sample SAMD00036211) | human gut metagenome | host: Homo sapiens | study: EMG produced TPA metagenomics assembly of... | reverse complement strand
TTTTGTTCATCCATTGATAATTCTACCTTTCTGATAATCGTTACCTCCATCTGTTGATGGAAGCATTATACTACATTGGGACATTTTCCTTTATGGTATATTAGGACATTATCATAAATGGTTCATATATTTTTATGATACAGGAACTGGAAAAGTTGCCAAATTAAATTCGAACGTTTACATTGTACTGAAAAGTTTATTGGAGGGAATGCCAGTCGAAGATATTAAAAATCTTCAATTAAGTAAAAGTGAGTTTGAGGATGCAATTTCAGAAATTAAGTCGGCAATGGAAAATGAACATATTTTACAAGCTCCACCATTAAAAACGCTGACAGGTGATGCAGTAACAGAGTTAGATGATATTCTTGAAAATAAGGTTGAGAATGTTACTCTTGAAGTTACTGAAAAATGTAATTTACGTTGCAAATATTGTATTTATCATCCTTCTCATCCAGAATACAGGGCGTTCGGACATGAAAACATGAAATGGGATGTTGCAAAAAAAGCTATTGATTTTTTAAAAGAGCATTCCCAAAATGCAGAAAATAGGCACATTGGATTTTATGGTGGAGAACCTTTACTAAATTTTGAACTTATTGAAAGAGCAGTTGAATATGCTAAAAAATTATTTGGCGAGGATATGTCCTTTGCAATCACTACAAATGCAACATTGGTAAATGATAAGATCGCAGAGTATTTTGCCAAAAATAATTTCAATATTATTATTAGCTTGGATGGTCCTCAGGAAATGCACGATGCAAATCGGCTTATGGTTAATGGGACAGGTAGCTTTGAAAAAACAGTTATGGGAGCAAAAAAACTATTTGAAGCATTCCATAAGGAAGGAAAGAGTTCTAAGATTGGATTTAATATGGTTGTATCGGGACCAGGTTATCTTGAACAGTATACAAAAATTCAGGAGTTTATCGAAAAAAGTGAATGGATTCCCAAAGACGTTATGATTTTGACTGCAACGGTAGATCATGGACCGTCAGAGAGTGATTACTTTTTACCGCAAGGAAAAGAAGATAGATGGTTTATGGAAGAGTTTTATGAACCTTTAATGAAATGGGAAGAAGTGTATAAATCAAATCCAGATAATACAGAAAAAACTTTGTTTACGGATGGTTATATGGATAAGGGAATGATGATTATACACAAACGCTTGTTGACAGAAACACCTATTCAACAGTATGGAATGAATGGATGCTGCGTGCCGGGACAAAGAAGGATTTATGTCACTACAAAAGGTGAATTTTTACATTGTGAAAAAGTAGGAAATATACCTTGTTTAGGCAATGTGAATGAGGGATTTGATAAAGAAAAAATTAAGAAACTTTATGTTGAAGACTTTATAGAAGAAGCAAAAGAGTATTGTAAAGAATGTTGGGCAGTTAATTTATGTACATTATGTTATGTTAATTGCTACGATGCTAATGGATTACATCTTTCATATCGACATAATTCATGTCGAAACGAAAGAAAGTATTTGGAAGACAATTTAAGACGATATCATGCATTAATGGAGGCAAATCCAAGCGAATTGGAACAATATAATGAAATGGAAATTCATTAACAAAGGTAAATACGTTTATATTTACATAGATGTATTTAAATTACAAAGAAAGGAGGAATCGTTATGAAGTTTGTAAATCCAATTGGAAGAACACCTGGATCAGGAGTGCAGCCGAGAGCATGCATGTGTACTGATGGATATGCAGGTTACAGAGGCAATGATGATGGTTGTGTTCATTGTGGCTGTGGCTGTGGTGGCGAAGGAGAGTATCGTACAGGTAACAGAGTAAATGCTGTTGCTACATTCCGTTCTAGTACTCTCTAAGAGGTAGTAAAAACGAAGGCGTAGTACTATATGTGCTACGCCTTCACTATATAGGAGAAAAATCATGCTAAAAAAAATAAAAAGGAATATTTTTTTGATTTATTATACGATAAGATTAATTTGTAAAATATGTAAAGCAAAATTTATTCTGGCATTTATTTTGTCTATAATAAATGGAATTCTTCCTGTTTCGTCCTTATTGGTAATGCAACAGTTGTTAAATGAAATACAAAACAAGACACAATCATATCAATATGTGGTGTATCTTTTGATTTTATATTTCGGGCTAATTATCTCGGAATCGCTTTTACAGAATTTAGCAAGCTATAATTTAAACAATTTAAACAATCATTTAGTTTATGGAATAAATTACATTCTTATGAAAAAATGTGGGGATTTATCATTGGAAATGTTAGAGAGAACAGAAACATATGATATGATAAATCGTTTAGAACAAGAAATTGGAAATAAACCATATCAGACCATGCAAGGGGTATTAGGCTTAGCATCTAATTTAGTTTCGTTATTTTCAGCCGCAATGATACTACTTTCATGGAATCCAATTCTTGTGATTATAATGATTGCTGTGTCAATATTAATGTTTATAGGACAAATTTATGTTGGTAATAAAGAATTTCTAATGAGATATGAGCGCAGTGGAAAAGAAAGAAAAGCGTGGTATTATACATATTTACTTACACATGATACAGCATTTAAAGAGGTAAAAGCATATGGATTAAAAAAATATTTGCTGGATAAATATTGTAGCTTAGTCAAAACTTTCATAAAACAAGCCAATGAAATTGAAAAAACCAGAGCTGTTTTAAATATGATTATTTCGTTTATACAAGATATAGTTTGTATAATTATAATGATTATTGCAATATATTTGGCTTACGTAGGGAAAAAAATGATAGGAACCACTATGTCATATTTAAATGCTGTGTCCATGATGCAAAATGCTACAAATAGCATTGCCTCTAATGTTTATTCTATTTATAACGCAAATTTATATATACAATTACTAAAAGATTTTTTAGAAATAAAAGAAGGGGAGAATGCGTTAGGTGGTACAAAAGTAGATAATATAAAGACAATTGAACTAAGAAACGTATCTTTCGATTATCCTCAATGTAAAATGGCACTATCTACCATTAATTTAAAAATTAAATCAAACGAACAGATTGCAATTGTAGGAAAAAATGGATCTGGGAAAAGCACTTTATTTAAAATTTTATGTGGGTTATATAAACCTACTAGTGGGAAGCTATTTGTTAATAATCTTGATTTGGAGAATATTGATGTAAAGAGTTACAGGAATTGTATATCTGTTCTTTTTCAAGATTTTTTAAAGTATGAAGGTACATTGGAAGAGAACGTTTATATAGGAGATATTAGTACAGAAGTCGATGAAAATAAAATTAAAAATTCATTGTGCAAAGCAAACGTTGATTTTTTAAAAACCGAAAGAGGATACGAACTAAAAAGAGGATTAGGAAATTGGTTTGATGAAGGAGGTCAATTATCAGGTGGTCAATGGCAGAAAATAGCGTTAGCAAGAACCTATTATAAAAATGCAGATTTATATTTGTTGGATGAGCCTAGTTCCGCATTAGATGTAACAGCAGAAACCAAAATTTTTAAGAGTTTTTTTGAGGTGAGTAAAAATAAGATAGCAATATATATAACCCATAGAGTAAAAATTGCACAGGATGCTAATAAAATAATTGTATTAGATGGGGGTAAAATAGTAGGTATAGGAACACATGCAGAGTTATTGAAAAATTGTAGTGTATATCAAGATTTATATAATCAAGAGAACCTAAAAAATAAAGGGTAATGCATGATGCCTACTCTCCTTTTGGAAATAGAGAGAAATGCTGCTGTTCTAACATTTCCCAACAATTATTTATAGGATGAATATTCGGTGGATATGCACAACTTTAAAATTAGGCGCTTGCATAAAACGGAACATATCTAATCTGAAAAGTAAGAAGCATATTCATATTATTGTGAACTTCTGTGAAAATTAACGCTCGATTGAAACAACTGAGTGTTTTCAATGTTTCCATCGGATTTAAAGTAAAATTCTGAGAGTTAATTAACTCTACGAGGAATTTATAAAATTCACTGTAAACGGCTGAAATAAACTATTTTTAGAAAATGAGAGTTAATTTTTCAGGAAGTTCACAATTATAGAAAAGATGGCAGAGATAGAAATTATGTAAAAAGTAAAAATAACTAAAAAAGTGCCGGATGTTGGATATTTCGTTCGGTATTTCTTTCTGGAATGGGAACAGTTAGAAATTTATAAATCAAGAGGAGGCATACAGATGAAGTATGTTTTTCCAGAATATAAAGAGAATGTAGTTTTGGGCGATGGAAAACTGCAGTTAAATCCAATGTCCTATCAGGTTATTTACGAAGGAAAGGAAATAGATTTAACGCCCAGGGAATTTGAAGTTCTGTATCTTTTAGCCCAAAGGCCAAATTGGGTTATTCCAAAGAAGAATATCTATTGTTCGGTCTGGGAGAGTAATTATTATGATGATCAGATTCCGTACAAAACAGTGGAACACGTAGTATGGAAGATACGAAAAAAGATGGGGCATGATATTATAGAAACATTGATCAATGTAGGGTATAGACTAAAAAAGATGTAAAGGCAGGATAGTGTGAGTAAAAGTTTTTATATTCTGATTGAATTTTTGGGAGATACGCCATATAATATTGGCAACTATAAGAAAGCGCGTACATACGTCATTTGACTAAATATCACGTTGTAACTAGAAATTGAGATAAACTCTTACAGAGCTTTTGTGGACTATCCAAAGAAAAAGGAGGCTGACTATGAACGTATATGAAGAAATAGATCAGGAAACAATGATGTTGCTTTTAGATTCCTTGTGTAAACGGACAGTGGAGGGAAAACAGATATGGGAAAATATGGAGTATAATCCTATTTCCTTTTTACAGAAAGATATTTATGAAAAAGAAGGTACCTGTATATCACAAATGTTTGAAGCAACGACAGTGTTCAATAACATTGAATATGAATTAGAGCTTTCAGAGTCAATCGAACTTCCGTCTGGCAAGGGAGATATTTTTGGAACAATTTCTTATGAAACAGAAGACGGAAAAGAGAATACGTATGATTTCTCTTTGTCTTTTGATGTAGAGAAATATGATGATGCGAATGCGGAAGAATTGCAGGGGATTTTTGGGAGCTCAATCATTGTACAGTTTACAGATGCAATAGTGGGAATATTTGAAAATTCAGATGCGGTAGCTGAGGGATTTGCTTATGCAAGATACTATCATCAAACAGGAATTGATTCGGAATGGGAAACCAATCCTCTTGTGAAACTTGGTGAGAAACTGATGCAAGAGCACGCAATGCTGGATTTTCATAAAATAGTATTGGATACAGCTTCTAGGGAGCGTTTATTGAAACGGTAAGTAACGGGTTATAATAAGATACAACCAATCAATTTTTTGTGGAAACTATTGATATTTCTTAGGGTATCGCATATAATATAATTAAGCCAAAAGGTTTCGTGTAGCGGCACGTAAAAGCTGTACTGTGCCCGGGCAGGGTAATTACTGGGACTATTTGATACTCGGAAGGGTATTACGCCCACACCAGGGAGATACGGTGAGTCCGCGCCGGGGACTCAATGATACCGGCGACATTTTAGACATTCGGAAGGATGTCGCGGCTGACAGCCAGCATAAAACCGCTTTTTAAGATTATGGGCACTGGATAACAAAAAAGTTGTCCAGTGCTGTTTTTTTATACTATAGTGATGATTGGGAAAAGATAGATGGGAAAACAACAGGATAGAGAGAAAATTGTACAGGAGATTAAAGTAGCTGCTGATCTGTATAGGAAGCATTTAGTAGGTAAAAGATTTCTATATGTATTTGAAGGCAGATATATTGAGGTGCTTTATAAAGCTGCCAATTTTAGGCACTTGACAGGTGTGGCCACGAACCTTTCAGCAAAAAAGTTTTATAGTTATGCAGCAAAAAAAATGCTTCAGGCTTCGCAGATATTTTTTACACCGCAGCACCCTTTTTCATTGTGTAAGCGTAAGATTAAGCATATCGGACAGATTGCAATGCTGGCTGGCTCAGAAGGATTTATGCTGGAAGAGATTGTCACAGACACGAGAACTTATAAGTTTGGCACAACAGATCTTAATTTTACTCTATGCTTAAATAAAGAGTATGATGATAAGGGGCAGCAAAAGGGCGATTGCTTTGTAGTAGAATCGCTGCGAGATGAAGATTGCTTTTCTAAAAGTAGAACAGCATATACAGTAACTCATATTTTTTCAGCGCCGAATGATGCGAAAAAATATACAAATTTACTGTTTTTAGATGAAAATGCAACGGTAGACGGTCTTCCAGATGAAATTAAAAACATGCTGGATCAAACTTTACTACATAAATAAAAATGGAGAGTACAGGTCTTGGCGTATAGAAAATACTGCAGGATCTTCTTACGAAAGAATTTTTTAAGATATGAGAGAAAAGAGGTGCTTTCTATATGGCTACATCAAGTATCCTTACAGAGCTTGTGATTGAAGACCCCAAAAAGGCAGAAGCATTTATTAATGCACTGGAACTGTCCAGTCAAGATCCAGTATGCAGCCCGTCTGCCCCGTTCATTCCCATATTAGATAGTGTGGAAGAGATACGGAGGTTCCTGGAAAGAAAAAACAAGTAAGCCTATGTATTGGCAAATATCTTAGATGAATAGAAGCTATTGGAGAGGAGTCGATATGTGACGTTCTCTCCTTTTTTATGCCTAATTGAAGAGATAATGCAGTGCTTTTTCGTAAATGGTGCAAAAATCGTTTTCAACTCGTTCAGATATAATAAATCTCTAAAACCAAAAAAGGAAAGAAATGGTAATGAAACTGGGAAATCTTGCCTCCATAGTCCATTACCAGGGAAAGGATTTGTAATTATAATAGAGCCTGTAATCAACGAGGAGATAAAAGAATGCAGAATGAACTTTATATTGTAGCAGATGCCATAAAAGCCTTGCGGGAAGCCAGAGGGCTGACCCAGGAGCAGCTTGCGGAAAAAGCAGATATTTCCGTATCCCATCTGGCCAAAATAGAAACACATGCCAGAGCTATGGGTATGAAAACCTATATCCGATTGTTGGAAGCTATGGATATTCCCATAAAAGAACATTTTATACACATGGGTACAGCGAAAAAAGATATGATGTTGAAGGAAAAAATCTGGTATCTGGTACAGGATTGTGATGAAAGAGAAACTAGCCTTTTGATCTATTCCATAGAGGGAATTAAGAAAGGGCTAAAGAAATATCAGCAAGACAGCAGGAAGTGAGAATACAGATAGGGAGGAAAAGGGAAATGTTATCAAGAGAAAAGGTGGAAGCAGTATTATTTAAAATGGGAATGCCTGCCAATGTAAAAGGATTTGGCTATATTGTAGACAGTGTTTTGCTTCTGGAAGAAGACAGCAAGATTAAAACGACATATCTGTATTTTAAGGTGGCCAAGCAACATGGCACGACAGGACAGAGGGTAGAACGGGCAATCCGTCATGCGTTTGATATTGTCCGAAGCTGCAGAGGTGATTATGATGTGGTGAACCATTATATCGGTTTTATCAACTGTGCCAATTCCCCTTCCTTATCCATGCTCACAATGAAGATACGGGAGGAAGCACTGGAAGTACCGGAACCAAAACCGGAAAAGAAAGAAGAGAACGTGATTACGGGAATTACCGAAGATCGGCTTTTGGAGTTGATGCGGCAGGCATATACGGAATTTTGGGCAGATATGATTATCCGGTTAAAAAAATAAAGAGAAATGCAGACCGAAAACAGTCTGCCAAAACACATCAGGGTTATGGTGTCTTTTGGCAGGCTGATGTTTTCAGCCGGGAAGAACCTTGAAAACTGAATATCAGTATGGTGATATTTTTTTAAAACAAACGTGTCATTTCTGACGCTAATCTATAGAAATATCTTAAAGGACACAAAACATTTCGGCACATTCTATTTTGTATGATGCAGGGTCATGAGCTGTGCGAAGATACACTTGTCCGCAGTGGCAGCAGGTAAGGCAGAAAAGAAGCGGATCAAACAAGGAATCGTAGAAGATGAAGGGAAAGTGTGAGCAGCGCCCGGACATAGGCTGTGGGTGGCAGGCAGTCTGAAAGCCGAATGATAATGATACCTTTGCATAAAACACTGCAACCAGGGTAGCGTCTGGGACATGCTGCAGCGGGAAAGGGTGCTGCAGGGTGTCAGGCGGCCAGCCGGGCCGGTCCTACATGCTCCCGTTCACACCGGGGTGAGAAAATAAAAAACATGCTGGCAGGGAAAGCCCTGCCAGTATGGTGTGTAAAATGGGTTCATTTTAGGGCTATGGGGAAACGCCGGTTTCTTTATAGCCCTGGAATGAAAACAGGAGCCAAAGAAAGAGGAGGCAGAGCAATGAATAGAGAGATGTTACAAAAACTGTTTTCAGAAGATAAAGAGATCTTTCAGGGAGGAATGTTATTCCCTGCATGGATCTGCAAAGGAAAAAAAGAGATAGAAAATAGGAACAGTCCCCAGCGGGCGGCAGTGTATCTGGATATTCCCATTCCATGTGCCGGGCTTTTGTATTATGAAAAAGAAAAAAGCCTGCATTACTGTGAACAGCAGACATACCATGTGGTTACTTTACTGGAAGGTGTAGGGTGTGGTAATTCCATAGAAAAAGAAAACTGGCAGAGGCTGGCAGTGCTTGCAGGAAAAGGCATGATTGATGTGATTGTGGTATCCGGGCTTAGCAGGTTATCCTATTGTCCGGAAGAAATTTTACAGACTATGGAACTGCTCCAGTCTTTTCAGGTGCAGATAGACTGTATCGGTTATGGGATTTTAGATTATGCCAGACTGAAACAGTATTTAATGCACACCTGGGAGAAACAGGAACAATTTGAGCAGGACTTAGATGCGTATCTGTGCAGTTGCTGTACCAGGGAAGGGATATAATGCTCTCGCGGGAAGAACTGCTGAAGATGCGGGAAATGACGTTTGAGGACATTGACCCGAAAGAGATACAAGATGTAGAGAAACTGAAGATTGATGTAAAAAAGAGCAAACCGGAGAAGGTCCGGGAAATCCTGGAGTCTGGAAAGAACCCTTATTTTCTGAAATATAAGGGGATCACCATAAAGATTGGGTTTGCTTCTACCAACCGTACCATAGAGGAAGCCATGCAAAGCCTTGTGCAGATGAAATGGTAAAGCCACGACAGGGATAGGGAACAAAGCGGATTGTTGGCAGATTACAGGGTGGACAAACCTTCTGGACTATGGTAGGATGATGGCAAGGACCCAGTAGCCTCTATCATTTAGGGAATCGGCTGACGAATCTAAATGATAGGAGCGAATACAATGAAAAATCAAATACTTAAAAAAATCTATCGTGCGGTTGTTTACCTGCGCCTTTCTGATGAAGATGGTGATAACAGGGAAAGCGACAGCATATCAAACCAGAGGATACTAATCCATAGCTTCTTAAAGAGCCACCCTGAAATTCAGGTGGTAAAAGAATGTGTGGATGATGGATATACCGGCACAAACTTTAACCGCCCTGGTTTTCAGGAAATGCTGCGTATGCTGGAAGAGGGGGAAGCAGACTGTATTATTGTCAAAGACCTTTCCCGTTATGGAAGGGACTTTTCCGGTGTTTTACAGTATGTGGAACGTATCCTGCCGAAAATGGGTGTGCGCCTGATCCTTGTCAATGACAATTATGACAGCCTCACGCCAAATCGTGATTTCCTTACCCTGAGATTTAAAAGTTTAATCAATGACCTTTATCCTGCGGATACCTCCAAAAGTGTGCGCTCTCATTTGTATGTCAAAATGACAGCCGGGCAGTGTGTAGCACCTTTTGCTTTTTATGGTTATCTGAAATCCGAAGAGGATAAACATAAGCTAGTTATGGACGAAGTGGCAGCTTCTGTTGTACGGGATATTTACCACATGAAAATGCAGGGCTGCAGCCTAACGGATATATCCGAAGAATTAAACCGGCGTGGGATCTTGACGCCTCTTCGGTATAAGCAGGTATATTTAAAACAGAAATTAAAGACAGGGTTCCGTCTGACGGAAAAACCGGTCTGGATGCCAACTATGGTGCGTCGTATCCTTCTTGATGAACGCTACACCGGAGTGCTGATACAGGGAAAAACCACAACGCCAAACCATAAAGTAAAGGTTGTGATCCACAAAGAGGAAGCTGAGTGGATACGGTATGAAAATGCTTTTGAGCCGGTTATCAATAGACACCAATATGAAGTGGTGGGCAACCTGATGAAAATGGATACCATGAGAGGTGCAAAGGGGCTAGCGCTTCTTTCAGGCCTGGTAAAATGTGGGGACTGTAAAGAAAGCATGGTACTGAAAAGCCCAGATAAAGTCCACCACTATTATGTATGTTCGACTTCCCTTTATGAAAAGCAGTGCAGTTCCCATAGTATCAGTGAGAAAAAACTGGTAGGAGCTGTGACAGAGGCAATCCTGCATTATATTTCTGTTCTGGTGGAGCTGAAAGAGATACTGGCGTATGTAAAAACTGCCTCAATCCCAAGACAGCGGCTTTTGGAAGAAGACAAAAAACTGGAGATGCTGGAAAAGGAGAGCCAGAGGATTTTAAACATTAAAGTAAAACTGTATGACAGTTTTGCAGAAGAAATCCTGGACCGGACAGAATTTGAAACCTTCAAAGCAAAGTATGACCAGTCTTTAGAGGAAATCCGGCAGGCAATGGAGTGCCAGCAAAGGGAAATCCGAAACTTGCAGGAAACCCTTGAAAAACAGCAGGAGTGGCTGGAATATTTTCTGGAATACCGGGACCGGACGGAAGTGGACCGCTTAATGCTGGTAAACCTGGTCAAACGGATTGAGGTATATGAGCAGAAGCGCATTATCATTCATTTTTGGTTTGAAGATGAATTTGAAAAGGTATTGGGACTGCTGGAAACGGTAAATAGAGCAAAGCCGGATCAGCATGTGGAAGCCTTCCTGAAAGGAAAGGGGGCGGAAGCAAGTGCCTAAGGTAAGCAAAAGAGGACAGAAAAGACAAAGCAGCAAGCCGGAAATGAAGTATCTGAGAACCTATATTTATGTAAGGCTTTCCGAAAAGGACGGAGGGCATGGCAGAAGGGATTCCATTTATATCCAAAAACAGATCTGTGAAGACTACGCAAAGAAACACCCGGAAATGCTGGTGGTAAAAGTCTATGCGGATAATGGTGTGACAGGTACAACGTTCCAAAGGAACGCATTTGAAGAGTTGATGGAAGATGTGGCAAATAAAAAGGTTGACTGCATCATTGTAAAGGATTTTGCCCGGTTTGGAAGGGACGCCTTAGATGCTGTCGATTTGATTGATGTAATTTTCCCAACTTTAAATATCCGGTTTGTTTCCGTTATGGACGAATATGACAGTGCGAACCCGGCTTGTGTAGAAGACCGGACCACCAATATTTTGAAGCACTTTATGAATGATTATTATGCCAGGGAAGTTTCAGAGAAACTGGTACAGGCACACCGGCTGTCCAGGGAGCGGGGAGAGTTCTGGGGTTCCAGACCTCCTTATGGATACCAAAGGGCAGAGGAAAACAGCAAGAAGCTGGTGCCGGAACCAGAGGAGGCAGAAATAATCCTGCAGATTTTTTACTGGTATGTGTTTGAAGAAATGTCAAGCTATGATATAGCAAGGGAACTGAATGGCAGAAAGGTATTAGGACCGGAGGACAGCTATCAGAAAAGGAAACAGGGAAAGGAGCCGGAAAAAAGGCGGTTATGGAGATCAGACGGTATCAGGAAGATTTTACAGAACCCCGTTTACATTGGTGCTGCTGTTTCGTGGGAAAACAAAACAGATGCTTGCACAGAATATTCCTCTTCAGATGATACCAAAAGAGCAGTGGGAAGTGTGTGAAAATGCCTGGGAAGCAGTTGTGGAACGGGCGATTTATGAAAAAGCACAGGAAATTGCAAAGGAACGCTGGAAAGATACGTTAGATAACTGGGCTGCAAACCCAAAAGAAAAACAGGGGGCAGATGGTTCTTTTAAGGGAAGAATTTTCTGTGGACATTGCGGAAAACGCCTTGGAAGGTGCAGGAGCGGAGGCAATGAGAAACATAAATATATGGTTTATAAATGCCCTTCTTTTTCCCTTACAGATCATACGGAATGTTTCCGCACGGTGAATGAAATCTACATCAATCAGGCAGTCAAGGCAGCACTCCGCTACCAGATCCAGCTTGCTGTGGAAAGTAAGAAGACCTATGGTGCAGAGTTTTATCAAAAGCTGGAGCAGGAGGTAGCAGAAAAAATAAAAAATGCCAGACAGAAGTATGAGAAATATGGAAGAAAACTGGAAATCTTGTTTGAGCATTATGCTACCGGACTGTTGGACTGCAAGGAATATCAGGAGATTAAATCAATCTATCAGGAAGAACAGCAAGCAGCCAAGCAGAATATGAAGCAGGTACAGCTTCGTGGACAACACCTGTTAGATCAGGTGAAGGCAAGAATGGACTGGACAGAGGAACTTCTAAAGTACCAAAGATTCCAGAAGATAGAGAAAGGGATTGCTGACCGCTTTATTGAAAAGATTACGGTATATTCCAAAGACTATGTGGAAATCGTGTTCTGGTTTGGGGATTTATTTGAAAAGGAGCTGGAAAAAGAACTGGTCAATATGGAAGGAGGTCTTCCGTATGCAGTATGATTTTATTTTTGCTTATCTGCGTCTTTCCAGAGATGATAAAGAAAAAATGGAGGAAAGCAACAGCATTAAAAATCAAAGGCTTTTGATCCAGCATTTTGTAGAAAAACAGCCGGAATTTGCAGGGGCAAAGGTTTTCTTCTTTGTAGATGATGGTTACAGCGGTACAACCTTTGACCGCCCGGAATTTAAGCGCATGATGGGGCTGATTACCAGGAGAAAACGGATCTGTATCATTGTCAAAGATTTGAGCCGCCTGGGAAGGGATACCATAGAAACACAAAACTATATCGAAAAAATATTTCCGTTCCTTGGGGTGCGTTTCATTTCAATCAATGATTTTTATGACAGCAGCCAGAAACCTTCCGAAAGAAAGGATACGGAGATTAAATTTAAGAACCTAATCAATGGGATTTATCCCCAGATTTGTTCCGACAATATCAAAAAAGTTATGAGGAAACAGGCTGAAATGGGACAATATCATGGTTCAATCCCAACATACGGATATTGCTTCCATGACGGTGTTCATACAAAACTTCATCTGGATACGGAGGCAGCTTCCGTTGTAAGGGGGATTTTCGACCAAAGGTTGGAAGGAAAGACCTATGCAGACATTGCCAGGGACCTGAATAAAAAAGAAGTTGAAACACCTACCGTATATCTTCAAAGGAAAGGCTGGGCGCCGGAAGCAAAGAAATCTGTGAAATTCTGGGACGGAAATTTAGTAAAGCTGATTTTGTTTAATCCGGTTTATGCAGGACTGACGGTAAGAGGGAAAACAGAAACCAGGGTTCCGTCAAAAAGAGAGTACCGATATATTTCAAGAGAGGATTGGATTTGCGTAAAAGGAGGACACGAAGCGATTGTAACGGAGCAGGAGCTTCAGAAGATCCAGGACATGGTACAGAAGGACAGAAAATATCATGGGTCTACACCGTCTTCTGAGAATATTTTTGCAGGCCTGATCCGCTGCGGGCATTGTGGTCGGAAAATGCGGATACGGACAGAATACAAAGAAAAGCCGATTTATTGTAAAAGTGTTACGACAGCCCCCAATGCTTCCTGTTATCCAAAGAAATATAAGCAGAAAGAGTTGGAAGAACTGGTGCTAATTATGATAAGACAGCAGGCAGCCCTTGCAGAGGATACCATAAAGCAGTTAAAGAAAGCCAATCAGACTTTGAATATTCCGAAACTCCGGTATCGGAAAAAGCAATATGAAAAGAAGTTGGCGCTTTGTAAACAGGAGAAAATGGAATTGTATGAACAATATGCAGAAGAACAGATTTCCCTGAAGGATTACCTGGCACGAAAACAAACCTGTATGGAGAAGACAGCAGTTTATCAGCAAAAGATACAGGAGATAGAAGCAAAAATTTTAAAAGGGGAGGAGGAAAAACAAAAGGAGAAATCAGAGGGACTGCAACTTTTTGTAAAATATAAGGGATTGGAAGAGCTATCTTATGAAGTTCTGCATGAGCTGATTGAAGTCATAAATTTTTATGATCCGGAACATATTGAAATTGTATGGAAATACAGGGACGAATTTCTGGAAGCAGTAGGATAAGAAAGAACCGGGAGAGCTTATTGTCCTGGATTCTGGTAGAGAAAAAGATTTCATAAAAGAGGAGGAAAACGCTGCGGTGTCTTCCTCTTCTTTGTATTAGGAGAAAATTAGGCAAAGAAGATGGGGGAGGAGCCATGTATCTTGAAACATATTCTATGGAGGAACTGATGGAACTGATAGAAGAGAAAGGGTATTGCTCTGTGGAGGCAGTAGAAATCCTGAAAGAAATGGAACAGGCAAAAAAAGAGTATGATTTTTTACTCCGGGATTGTGAGGAAAAAGCATGGAAAACAGACCAGGTGGTAGTTGATTATTACCGGCATCTCTTAGAAGAATTGCGGAAAGCGTTGCCCTATGATGCTATGGGAGGGCAGAACACGATTCCGATTTTGGTGTTACAGGAGTTCCGTAAACCGGACATTGTAGAAAAGATCAGGGATTTTATTGGCTGTCAGGCTGGATTTTCTGATCATGATCTGTTACAGGAAATACAGAAATTTATGACCGTACATCTGGACCCGCAGGGAATTATTCTCTATATGGATGTACTGGGGAATCAGCCGGTGGCAAGGAATGCTTACAAACAGGGAGGACAAATGTGGTAAAAGAAAGAGTATTAGCGGTTTTTGACATCATTATGAAAATAAGATATAGGAAGATTATTGAAAAAGTGGTACAATAAAATATAAAGAAAAATAAGCATTAAAAGTAATATAAAAACCAAAGAAAATATGATAGGTTAATAATTTAACTTAGAAATAGAATACGAATGGAGATGTTTAAAATGGGTACATTGATACGTGAAAATAAAAGGAAAATAGCACTTAGTCTTAATATGGGTTTGTTGTTAATGGGATGTTTAATGTTAACGATTGGTGCATATCCAGCCTTATATAGTGGTGGAGCAAATGAAACACGTTTATCAATAGGAGCCACATGTATTGCATTTTGGTTTATTAGTTTTCCTGCTTTATCGAGAGAAACTAAAGAGAAAAAGATAGTTACAGTAAGCATCCATGCCATTACTGCATTTTCTGTTTTAATTATATTTTCTTGGGAGATACATTATATTCTTGTTAATTGGAAAAAGGGGTCTCACTTGGGAGATATAGGATTTTGCATAGGGGGCATAATCGTGTGTTCCTATTTGTGTTATATACTTATCTCGTTCATTAAAACATTTTATTTTTTAATACAGAAGGTAAGGAGATTACTGTTTCCTAATAGTACAAATCAAAATGTTTCCAGAATTGTACATCTGCTAGAAATGGCTTCTTCGTTAATAGTATCTTTAACAGCTTTTATCGGAAGTCTAACAGCTGCTTGTGTAGCAGTGCAAACATTTTTGGAACATATTTACTAGGAGAGAAAAGAAATTGGACAGATTGGTTATTATAGGAAATGGTTTTGATCGGGCACACAATTTGCCCACTTCGTATTATGATTTTAAGGAGTATTTGAGAATATATGCTCGTGAATTTTATGAAGCTATATGTAAATATATACCAGAAGAAGAATTGTGGTTTCAATTTGAAATGGCTTTAGGCGAATTAGATAAATATCAAGTGCAAGAAGAAAATGCTTCATATTATCTTGATTATGGTGATGAAAATTGGAAAGACAGTGCTAATCATGACTTTCAATTTATGGTTGAGCAGGATTTGGCATTTGCATCTTATATTCCATATTATTTTAAGAAATGGATTGAGCAAATAGATACAAACGTTTTACCTTTGGTATCAAAGCGTATAATAAATAATACGTGTAAGATTCTAAATTTTAATTATACGGATACATTAGAAAGAGCATATAAAGTACCTGCTGAGAATATTTTATACATTCATGGAAAAGCCCTGAGCAGTAAGAAACTTGTAGTGGGACATCATGATATTTCTACTTTTCAGTACGGAGCTGTTTCTCCATTTAATGCAGCGGAAGAACATGGAATATATATACAAGATGATGATGAAGATTTTAGAATAACTGAAACAAAAGAAATCATTAAAGCCTATTTTCAAAAGACATATAAAGATACGTTTGGTATTATACAAATGAATCAAAATTTTTTTGACTCTCTTATAAATATAAATGAAATATTTATATTAGGTCATTCGTTATCTTCTGTAGATATGGATTATTTTGTTGAGATTAGAAAGAGAGTATTACATTCGTGTAAATGGTATATTTCATATTTCTCAGAAAGTGATTTAGATAATATGGAATATTTTGCAAAAAGGTTAGATATTAAAAATTTTCAGCCGGTAATGCTAAGTAATTTATAATACGATTATACAGTCAGAAAAGACTAATAAAAGAAGAGGAAAACGCTGCGGTGTCTTCCTCTTCTTTTATTTAGAAGAAAATTTAGAAAAGAAAGAAGGGGAGAAGAGCCATGTATCTTGAAATATATTTTATGGAAAGACTGTGAAAAAGCTACCATATAATGCTATGGGAGGTCAGCACACGATTCCGATTCTGGTGTTACAAGAGTTCCGTAAACGGGATATTGTAGAAAAAATCAGGAATTTTATTGGCTACCAGGCTGGGTTTTCTGATCGTGATCTGTTACAGGAAATACAGAAATTTATTACCGTACATCTGGACTCGCAGGGAATTATCCTCTATATGGACGTACTGGGGAATTTGCCGCGTGCAAGAAATAGTTACAAGTAAGGAGGACAAATGTGGTAAAAGAAAGAGTATTAGCAGTTCCAGATACAAGCTTTTTTATTGCGGAGTTGCCGGAAGCAACCAGAAATATCATACGGAAAGATTTAGAGGAACATGCAAGGGAACATCATTACCGGCTGGAATGGGACCGGGAAAGTAAGGATTATGTGGCAATGAGCCGGAGATTTTGCGATATGGAAAACATTTATACGGATACATATCTGCATTTCTGCGAGACAGGCGAAGATATAGAACCCTATGAAAAAAGCCTGAAGCGGACTATTTCTATCAGGTTGTATCAAGATGAGGTAGAAGAGCTCTGTAGGAAGTCTGGAAAAGTTGGGCTATCAATCGGTGAACTATTTGAAAACTTTGTTGCAGATTTGATTTGTGGTACACATACCAATGGTTCTGATGAACGCATGTATATTGAGCAATGGTTTGACCGATGCTATTTCAGTATTATGCCAGAGGAAACATTTTTATCTTATCTGCTTGAAATGCAGGAGATAGACAGTGTTTTGGAATGTTGGGAAATCTTGCAGGAGTTGAAGGAGCTGGAAGAGCCGGATTGTTATGATAAAGAGGAACTGGAGATACAGCAGAACACTTTGGAAGAATATTTTCAGGAATATAGAACCTATACAAGAGAACCGACAGAAGACCAGTTGGAAGCTGCTATGGAAAAGGTGCTGGAATGGAATAAAGAAAGAGAGCATTTGTTGGAGGGAAATGTTCCAGAGAAGTCTTTGGGACGGTAGCCGGATTGGAGAAAGGAAGAAAACAGTGATAAGTAATGCGGAAAGAATTGTGTTAAGAAATATGTACCCACCGGGGTGTCGGGTAGAGTTGGAAGATATGGAAGCTGATCCGTATGTAAAACTGAGTCCCGGTGATTTAGGAACCGTACAGTTTGTAGATGATGCCGGACAGATTCATGTATCCTGGGATTGCGGACACAGCCTTGCTATGGTATTTGGTGTTGATCATTGCAGATGTATTATGAGAGAGGAACGTTTGCAGGAGATATTACAAAGAGTACAGGCTATGCCATTTGAGAGTTTGGAAAAAATGGAACTGTATATTACAGAAAAATTATCCGGAGCTTTCCCTAAAATCAGCTTTCAGGAGAAAGAAGGGCAGGAGGTTATTGCAGATATGGGAGTTGCCGCATTTATAAAGAAAGATCTTGGTGTAGCAATTCAATATGAAGCTGACAGTCAGCAACACATCTTTATAAAAAAGATGGAAATTCAAGGACAGGAATTGGAGAGGAAAAATCCTTTTCCAGTACAGAAGAAGCGATAAGAATGGTTTTCTTTAATTGCAAAAATCGACAATTTTTTTTGGATATTACTTGACAGGATAGGGCAAATCCACCTTACTTCACATGATGGGAGGGCTGGACACACCTACTTCCGGCAATGTGATTGTCCGGGACAAAGAACTGTCAAAAATGAACGATGAACAGCTTACCATCTTCCGCCGCCGTAACATCGGCTTTATCTTCCAGAACTATAACCTTGTTCCGATCCTGAATGTGTATGAGAACATCGTCCTGCCGGTGGAACTGGACGGGGACACGGTAGATAAAAAGTTTTTGAATGAGATTGTTCATCTGCTGGGGCTGGAAGATAAACTGAAAAATATGCCAAATAATCTATCCGGCGGTCAGCAATAGCGAGTAGCGATTGCTCGTGCCTTGATTACCAAACCGGCTATCGTGTTGGCCGACGAACCGACCGGCAACCTTGACAGCAAGACCAGTGCAGAGGTGCTGGGGCTAATCAAGCGCACCAGTGCAGAGTTCCGACAAACCGTAGTGATGATTACACACAACAACGACATTGCCCGCCTTGCAGATCGGATTATCCGCATTGAGGACGGCAAGATTGTGGAATAAGGAGGTGGCAGACTATGACATGGCCTTTTGAGAATGATACAAGTGCCATTGTAAAAAAATTGGCAGGTAGGAGTATGCAAGCGGATAAGAGAAACAAGGCATTTCTGCTTTTGACAATCGCCATCTCTGTCTGTATGGTTTTTTCGATTCTCCTAATATCAACAGGTACACAAGAGAAATTCAAGAACACACAGAGGAATAAAGCGCAGATTGGCATTTTGGGAGTTACGGACGAACAAACGGCTCAGCTGCATCAAAACGAAAATATTACATGGGTTGGCGAATATTCCGCTCTAGGTGTGTTTTATGTTGAAAATAAAACAATCACTGTTGCTTATGGAAATGAAGATTATTTTTTACATCAGGAAGAAAAAACTTTTCAGGGAAGTGTGCCGCAGAAAGCGGATGAGATTATGCTCCCCCAGAACTACCTTGATTTTTTAGGAAAATCCTATCAGACTGGCGATACAATTTCTATTGACCTGACTGGAACAGGACAGAAAGCAGAATATACACTTTCAGGTGTTTTGAATAATACGAAAGAAAGCAACGGATATTTTATTTATGTTAGTAAAGAGCTTGCCCAAGATTTGGCAAAAGATTCTTTTCAGGTTACAGCATATACGCGGTTGAACACAGACGCCATAAGTTCCACGGCTATTCTTGATTTTGCCGGCAAAGCAATACAAAATACAGGCATTGTCGAGGAACAGGTAATGCTTACAGAATATTCTGCTGTTATGTCGGGTGTGATAACATCGGGTATTCCGATTCCAGTACCACTACTGGCGGCGTTGACGGCTATTTTGGCGGCAACGATTGTCTATGGTGTTTTTTACACAAAGATTGTAAAAAATGTTCAGATGTTTGGGCAACTGCGGACAGTTGGCATGACAAAAAGACAGATTAAACGGATGGCAAGTAAAGAGGGACGTTTATATGCCTTAGCTGGTATTCCTTTGGGGCTTGTCATTGGTGTACTGATTGGATTTATTGGCTGTCCTGATGGATTCCGGCTAAAAACAACAGTTATTTATGCTGTACTGATTGCTGCAGTAGCCTTTGTAACAGTGAATATTGCCATTTTTAAGCCTGTCCGAGTAGCAATGAATACTTCCCCGGTAGAGGGTGCTAAATACCTTGCGTATGCTGGAAAGGCAAAAAGCAGCTCAAAACTGCATCGGAAACTTACGCCGTTTAATCTGGCGAAAATAAATATACAAAGAAACAAACAAAAAGCAGTTCTGACGCTTTTAATGCTTGGAGTAAGCGGGGCTCTTTTACTGGTTACTTCTACGGTTGCTGGTTCTATTGATCCGGCAAAACAGGCAAGTTTCAAATATTATCCTGCCGGTAACATTATTATACAAATAAGAAATACAGTGGGCAGCTCTTTCGATAACGAAGCGGAGCCATACGGAAGCGCAAAATTGCAACTGGAAGAAAATCCACTTGAAGATCAGGCATTGATGCAGGAATTAGAAAAGGTAGATGGGATAGAAAAGATTACCACATTTGACAGCGTTTATATGACAGCTACTTTTTCGGGCGAAAGTGGTTCTATCACGAGCATTTCAGACTTCTTTCCAACCTTAAATCGGGAACAGACAGAAGAAAAGCAGGCGGTGTTATCCTCTGGAACAGCAGATTACAACGATATGGTTGAGAAAAATGGAATATTGGTTGCAGAAGATATAGCACAAGTTGGCGATACTTTGAAGATTGAGGGCAGAGCTTTTGATGGTAGAACCTTTGATGTGGAAGCCGTTGTTGTAGGCACATACAATAGGTCTGATTTAATGGAGGATAGCCCGGTTGTTCCCGGAAGCCCCTACTTCATTATGACTTATGACACAGCAAAGAAACTGACAGGGATAACGGAACAGACGGGGATTCTGGCGGTTAAAAATTCAGAGGGACGTTTTGATGAAGTTTTGACCGCAGTTCAGAAGATTGCGGATAAAAATGAAAAAATAGAAGTAAATACGATTGAACAAACGATTAAAAATATTCAGTATCGATACAGTGCATCTATAAATGCTCTATATATGACTTCTGCTATTCTGTTCGTCTTTGGAAGTATCAGCCTTATGAATATGCTTATGGTTGATTTTCAGAATAGAAAGCGTGAATTCGGTTTGCTTGAAGCTGTTGGAACAACACGGCAACAGTTGAAAGCAATGCTGGATAGGGAGATAGGAATTTACCTCGGAGGTTCATTGGCAATATCTCTTATATGCGGAAGTATTTTTAGCATAATTGTATGCAGACGGTTAGATGCCATCAATCATTGTATTACATTGAAATTACCATGGTTTTTCCTATTGGCGCTGACTGGTATATTATTTGTGATATATTTTGTTTTTTCGATGTATTCCCAAATGGAATTGAAAAAAGCGAGCATTTTATCAGCAATAAAAAGCGAGTAGATTTATTAGATTTTGTTGTATCATAAACTTTATAAATATTTCTGCAAGAGAAGAAAATCTGCCGGACGACGGCAAAAGAAAAAAAGCCGTCGTACAGCAGATACATTTTCACGCGCCTATGGAGCGGCGGCTTTGAGAAGATCAGAGCCGCCGTTTCTTTTTGCTTTTAGGACCGATGCTCATGCAATCAGGAGGGCGGTATATGGGAGGATACCGCCATGTCAATTTTCGTCATTCATAGCACCCATGAGCTGCACCAATTAAAAAAAGCCTTGCCCCTCCTCCGGGGAGGTATGACTACCTATCGGCATTATCATTCCTACTAAAGCAGAAGAATCATAGTCATTTTTGTTGCGCCAGTTTCCCGTTGCGGGGAGCTGGCGCTTTTTATTGTCGATTTTTCGGGAAAGCTCCCGAAGTATGTCGATGCCGATCTCCGCCTCCTTTCGATTCAATCGTCAATCGCCCGTGAATCGAAATGGAGGTACATAATGAAGAAAGTCAATCTTAGGGACTTATGGCTCCGCTGAATTGAGTTATGAGGACTATAACCAGGCAAGTGATGAAAAGGCAAGCTGGAAAAAATATCAATTAGCTATGCCGATAAGCAATTTTACTGTTGTTGCAAGTAAATATGTTTCCGTAATATATACTGTTGCAATCAGCATTTTGGGAAGCATTGCGTTCAATAGTTTATCCAGCATAATTTTTCAAAACTTTGATATGCTTATCTGGTTATTTTCGATTGCAGCAGCAATTATTATCCCATTATTATGGACAGGAATTTGCTTGCCATTAACTTATTGGTTTGGTTTTCGTTCTGCGCAAACTATGGGATTGATTGTGGTAATTCCAATGTTTTACTTTGTAAAATATTTTGAAGATGGGCCGGGAATGGCTGCTATGGTAAATTCTGTTCATTCATATGTGCTAATAACAGGGATAGCGGCAATTTTGATTTTTGGAATTTCCCTCATAATAAGCACCATTGGATATAGTCGCAAGAATTAAATCTGCAATTACCATTCAAAAATAGCAAACCCAGCCGAACCAGTCAACGGCAAGTGAATGGGCTACGCCCGCCGTTGACAGCCCCGCCTGTCCTTGCTGGTGGGTAATCAAGAGGGATTTTCCATGACCGAATATGGAGCCTATCAAGAACATATCCGCTATACCCATGATAGTAAATATTATCTGCATATACCAGTTACCTATGAGGTTGAAGAAAGTAATATTTCTGATATTTGTAATGTTGTAGGTATTGACAGAGGTATCAACTTTGTTGTTGCAACTTATGACAGCAAACATAAGTCCGGATTTGTTAGTGGTAAAGCTATTAAACAGAAACGGGCTAATTATTCCAAGCTTCGTAAAGAACTTCAAATGCGACATACGCCATCCTCAAGACGAAGACTAAAAGCTATCGGTCAGCGAGAAAACCGTTGGATGCAGGATATTAACCATCAGGTATCGAAGGCACTCGCCACCGGTAATCCAAAGCATACTCTCTTTGTATTAGAAGATTTGACTGGTATTCGCAATGCTGCAGAGCGTGTCAAAACAAAAGACCGCTATGTTTCTGTATCATGGTCTTTTTATGACCTTGAGCAGAAGCTGATTTACAAAGCAAAGCAGAATCAATCTTCTGTAATAAAGGTGGATCCTCGTTATACCAGTCAATGCTGTCCTGCTTGTGGACATACTGAAAAGTCTAATGGTAATAAGAAAATACACTTGTTTACTTGCAAAAACTGCGGTTATACGTCTAATGATGACCGTATTGGAGCTATGAATCTGTATCGTATGGGAATAAACTATCTTACTGATAGCCAAGTACCTAATACAGTTGTAACAGAGTAAACTCTGCTAAAAAGGGTGCTGTCAACCATCCAATGATGTAACGCCACTTTAGGCAGCAATGCCTATTGGGGATAAAAGGTCGGAGGCGTAAGCCGTTACTACGACTGGGTAGTTGACAGTGCAGCTAACCTCATTGAATGAATTTATTGTTAAATATTCGTGCAAAGTATTGCTTTCTTCGTGCAAATGGCGTATACTATAATTGCCAGCAGAAAGGGGTTGATCGTATGGCTAGAAATACCACAAACATCAGTATCCGCATGGACGCAGATTTGAAAGCGCAGGCGGACGCACTGTTTACTGAACTTGGCATGAACCTGACTACGGCGTTTAACATCTTTGTGCGTCAGTCGCTTCGTGAAGGCGGCATTCCCTTTGAAGTAAGGCTGGAACAGCCGAACAAAGAAACGGTTGCTGCCATGCTGGAAGCGGAAAGGATTGCAAAAGACCCGTCTGTAAAGGGCTTCAATGACCTTGACGAGTTGTTTGCTGACCTGAAAAGATGAAAGAAACCAAATATACCGTCAAGTACACGACCAGTTTCAAAAAAGACTACAAACGAGCCATCAAGCGTGGCTTGAAGATCGAGCTGCTGGAGGAAGTCGTAGCAATGCTGGCAATGGGCGAACCACTGCCAGATAAGAACCGCGACCATGACCTGTCCGGCGATTGGGCAGGTCATCGGGAATGTCATATTCTCCCGGACTGGCTACTTGTCTACCGCATAGAAGATGATGTTCTGGTGCTGACGCTGGCCCGCACCGGTACACACAGCGACTTGTTCGGCAAATAAACATTCTGCCGCCGTATGGGGAAACCTGTCCGGCGGTTTTTCTGTATGCAAAAGGGGTGTCGTGAAACGCGACGACCTTGATAGTGGTACGCCAAAACGCGGTAGCCCTTACCGCTTCGATATTTTGAAAATGGATCGGGAATATCTGCAATGTTGAACTTTGCTTACTCATATATGATAGTTGCCGCTATTGTTGCAATAATAATTTTCGAAATTTCATAAAAGAAACCGATATGCGACGCTATTGCAATTAAGGTAATATTGACATAGAATTCCATGTATTATAGAATGGTATCTGTAAAAAGAAGGCATGAAGAAAGCAGCTTTAAACGGGCTGCTTTTTTTGTGTCTTCTTTTGTCTTTCCTGAGTACCGGAGGAACAGGAGTCTTCTGGATGGAGCAGAGAAGACAAAAATAAATAAGAACAGGAGGAAGTATATGGAGGATACCAAAAAAACAGTTTTGGCGGGAAATGGGGAAAAAGATGTTCCGCGTGCGGTCTACGATGGTGTTTTGACAATTGATGTAGACGCACAGGTTGAAAGCATGGAGGAACAGGAAGAAGCCAGATGGCATCAGCTTTTGAATGCACATCGTACCAGAAAGATCCTGACGGGCCAGCTCGGGGGCATTGAAAAACTGGAGAGCGGGTGGATGGTCGCTGTTACATACTTTAATGGTTTCCGGATCATTATCCCAATGAATGAAATGATGATCAACCTTCAGGGCGACGGGCGTGAAAATGCGGATACCTTAAACCGTCAGGTCCGTATCGCAAACAATATGCTCGGCTGTGACATTGATTTCATCATCAAAGATCTGGATAACAAGAGCCGGAGCGTTGTAGCATCCAGAAAAGATGCAATGCTTAAAAAGAGACAGACTTTTTATATCGGAGAAGATACAGAAAAACCAATGCTCTATGAAGGCAGAATCGTAGAAGCAAGGGTGATCGCAGTAGCTCCCAAAGCAGTCCGCCTGGAAGTCTTTGGTGTAGAAGTATCTGTCCGGGCCAGAGACATGGCCTGGGAGTGGATGGTAGATGCCGGAGAAAAATTCCAGGTAGGTGATCTGGTGCTGGTCATGGTCAATAAGGTGGAAGCAAGCTCTGTTGACCAGATCATTATAGAAGTGGATGCAAAGAGTCCGACAGCCAATATCAATAAAGATAACCTCCGGAAATGCCATAAACAGGGAAAATATACAGGGATTATTACGGAAGTCTATAAGGGAACCTATTTTATCCGCCTTGATATCGGAGTCAATGCCGTGGCACATTCCTGCAATATGTCCGCACTTCCGGGAAAGAAAGATAAGATCGGATTTGTGGTGACCCGCATCAACGACAACTATGAAGTGGCAGAAGGTATTATCACAAGGCTTATCAAAAGAGCTTCCTGAAAATGTTTTTATGATTTTCAAAGAATTCTGTTGACACAGAAAAAGGGAATTCTTTAACATCGGAGATAAAGATGGAAAGGAGTGACGTCAGATGGCAAAAAAGAAGAAAAACAGATGCGGGAAACCTTGTACTGTCCATATTGCAAAAGACCCGGGGTACTTAGGCCGGCAGCCTATGTCTATGGGGATAACAACCTGGATCCGGAGAAATACCTGTATGTATGCAGCGGCTATCCTTCCTGTGATTCATACATTGGGGCACACAAAAAAAGTATGCGTCCCATGGGAACCATGGCTGACAGCAATCTGCGTAATAAGCGGATCGAAGCACACAGAGCTTTGGATGCAATCTGGAAAAATGGTTATATGACCAAACACAGCACATATATCTGGCTTCAGAACCGTTTGAATCTCCGGGAAAAGGACACACATATCGGGAAATTTTCTTATTACCTGTGTGAACAGACCATCCGGGAATGTACAGACTATATAAAAAGCCGAGAGGAAAAAAAGAAATCCCCGGATAAAATAAGCGTGGCATGACGGAAAGGATGGATGCCCTTGAGACTACAGGCGACAGAAGATGATGTATATCATCTGATGGACCTTAAAGAACAGTATTTTATTATGACAGCAATATGCAGTGTGGCAGAGGGAATCAGCGCATACTTTTTCATATACCAGAAAAGATGCTGGGATCTTGCATATTTGTGTACTGCACTGGCGCTTGCGATAATCCTGCTTCTTCGTCAGGCCATAAAAATCAGCCGGAGGATCATGGAGGCAGAAAACTGTTATATGGCACTTGAAGAGGACAGCCTGGCAGTCTGCCAGCCGGAAAAAAACGGAAAATATGAGTCCTGCAGGATCTTTTACGATGAGATGGATAAGATCGTAGAAGGAACCAGACGGGGAGTTCCGGAATTTTATATCGTGATCCGAAAAGAAGGGAAAGAACAGAAAAGCTTTTTCCTTTTGGATGAAGAAGAACAGGAACGGGATGTTTTCTGTGTACGATCCTTTGGCTTTGACAATCAGGGATTCATGGAGTTTTATCGGAAACTCAGGTGGATCGTACCGGGAAGAACAAGGATTATCGGGACCAAAACACAGGAAGTATGGAAACTGCGACGGCCGAATATCGGAATCTGTACGGCAGCAGGCATGCTTTTGGGGTATGTACTTCCAAAACTCCTGGAAATGATGATGTATGGGTAACAAGTTATGAAAGAAAACAGATCAGAAGCAGAGATTAGAAAGAGTGAAAATGACAAGGAGGAAATGTCATGAGATGGTATACAGCAATCGGAATGAAAAAAGATGATGCAGATGGAAGGTTTTGTGTCTGGGTAGATGGGGAAGAAAAAGTACTTACAGAAATGGAAACTATTTTGTGGGCTGCGCTCACCTGGTCTTTCTGTGAAGAGGATAAGGTCCATTCCCAGATGCATCGTCTTCTTGTATTTAGCCTTGGAGAAAAACAGGCACAGGAATGGGCGGACAAAGAGGATTTTCAGTTTTGCCTGAACCGTCTGGTAAAGCGGGGCCTGGTTGTGCTGACAGAAGGATGTACCAGAGAGGAAGCTGTATACAGCATTATCAGCCGGTCAGTCATGTCTCCCATGGCCTTTTCACGGACAGAACGCATGAAGCATTTTATGGAAGCCCTTTCCATGGGAAAAGGACTGAAGTTTTCACTGAGGGCTTTTAAAAAGCCGCTGCTTACAGAAGAGGAATACCAGATACTTTCCAATCTTCAGAGAGAAGGGGATGTTTCCTATCATCTGAAATGCTTAAAAGAAAAGGCAAAAAGCAGGGAACCCAATTTGGCAGATTCCCTCCAGGAGCAGATACAGAGGGAATTTATAATCCGTGTAGCGCAGCTTTACTATAAGAAACAGCTTGTGATCGACTACATAAGAAGGGAGGACTGCCTTGAAGCAAACGGAACATCCGTATTGGCACAGGCTGTATAGATGCTTGGAAGATTTTGGAACACGTTATCAGAATATACCGGATTTTTTTAAGGACAGGATCCAGCGATATGGTATCCTGTCTCTTTTTATCCTGCTTTTCGGATCATTTATGGGAACATGGATGAAAGATAAAACTTTTATTTTCTGGTCTTTTCTGCTTGGGATTATCGGGTTTATAAGAACATATCTTATTTTCCGCACCGCGGATAAAAAGACCTATGAAATCGTGGAAGGGCTGGTAACCGGGATAGACGGGAAAAATCCCTTTGCAAGATTACGGAAGATCCGGGTAAGTGATCCGACCGGACGGCAGAGTGAACTTTTGCTGGATAAAAACGTAAAAGTTTTGGAGGGAAAACGCTATCGGTTTTATTTTGGCATAAATGAAAAGAAGCTGGTAGGAATCCGCCGGGTGGATGCAGCGCTCAATAACGGGACTTTTTTGGGAAACGAAGAAATATAAGAGGAAGAGATTCCTTTTATAGCAGGGAGGGGAGCACCAGGCATGGTTCGATTCCATGCTGCCCTGTTTCCGCAAAAGATTATTGCGGGAAATACAGCAAAGGAGAGAAGGATATGTCAGAAACACTACAGGGAACCGTGAAATGGTTCAGCGCACAGAAAGGATACGGTTTTATCACCGGTGAAGACGGGATTGATTATTTCGCCCACTTTTCGGAGATCCAGATGGATGGATACCGGAAATTAAGCGGTGGCCAGCCGGTCCTTTTTGAAGCAGGGACGGATGCCAACGGGCGAAGCCTTGCCAAAAATATTTCCCCGGCGGATCCAAACGCTGAGTAAGACGTTTTCATAGTGCATGTACAGATTACCTATTCCCCTCAGATACATGCATTTATGCAGACGGATGAAAAGACAGGCGGTATCATGCCGCCTGTCACAACATGTAGCAGAATAATAAAGATAACTCACGCAATAACACAATATATAGTTAAAATTAATTGACAACCACAAAATGTTGTGGTAGTCTTTAAATGAAAAATAATTTAACAGTCTATAAAAGACTGTGGTTATTCTTTAGTTCCGGACATTCCGGAAGAAACACTTTGGGGTGGTCTTGCCCTTAATGAGAAAAAATGGATATGCAAAATATAAGGAAGATGCAAGAAGGAAAGAAGATTCTTTTTGTGTCTTTTTTTATTGCATAAAAAGCAGAAAGGAGGAGCACGAATGAAACTGTCAGTTAAACAAACTGCAAAAAGAAATACCTTAAGAACATCAAAAAAAGAAAACACATTGTAAAATCAGGAGGGTCGATTATGGAGACAATTAAATGGGAAAACGCAAATGCACTGGAAATTGGAATGCTTATGGAGATGGCAGAAGACGGCTATGTATTTTGCATCGAAGATGGAAAGATACAGGCTGTTGAAGTCCGGATTTTCAGCTAGCGTGGAAAGGCGGACATTATGTATTATAAAGATGACTTTTATAAGGAGTTCCGGACAGAAAAGGAACTGTGCGAGTATCTGGAAGAGATAGACAGCCGGGCAGAATGGATCCGGGTCACCAGTAAGAAATTAAAGGTGGCAGCTGCAGGAGAGGAAACCTGTACAGAGGTTCCGGGCATTTCCCTGGAAGCACTGGAAAAAGATACCTTATCTCATTCCAGGCTGGTTCTTATCCTGCCCGAGAGGATCTGTTATATAGGAAATTCAGCAATCAAATCGTTGAAAGGACGGGCCAGGATTGATGGCAAAGCCCTGGCAGATGTCGATAAGAAAACACTGGCAGAGATCTTGAATAAATGCCTGAAGGTTGCAAGAGGAAGAGCACTGATCCGTTTCTGTGAAGGAAAAATAAGGGCAGTCCTGTCCGGTGATGAAAAAGATTATGCCATCATATCCATGCCGGATATGTACATGGTTACCTCGGCATATATCCATGGGGACTATGAGAAGGCAACGTTTTTAAACGGCTATGCAGACCATTATTCTGTTACGGCGTCCTGGCAGCTGGAAGATACGAAACTTACAGATGTTTATAAGGAACTGATGCAGAATTATGGAAGAAAGACCGATAAGGACATAAAAGCAGTTGTACGGATCACTACGTCAGACGTTGGTGTGTCCGGAGCGAATATTTTTTATTCCCTGCAGGAGCCGACAAGAAATGTGATCCTTGGCAATGCCCTGAAGGTTACGCACAAAAACTGTAAAGGAATGGAAGATTTCACGGAAAACATAGAGTCGATCTTCGATTACTACCGGGAAGTCTTAAAAGGGGTCATGCGGCTGTGTGATATCTGGATCGAGCATCCGGCAAATGCCATGGCAGGGATCATGAAGCAGGCGGGATTTGGAAAAAAACTGCTTGCAGAAACCGTGGAGCAGTTTAAGGCTACTACTGGGGATGAGCCATGCAGCGCATACGAGATCTACTGTGGGATCTGTGAATCCATTACCATTGCAAGGCAGGAAAAGACGAATGAGAGAGGACTTTTAGCTCTGGAAGAAAAAATTGCCGGCTGTGTGTCAAAACGCTGGCATGAATATGATATTCCTGGCACTGTAAAATACTAACAGGATTTAAAAGAATGGAGACAGCATGGACTGTCTTTTTTTGATGGGAGGAAAACATGAAGGTTACGAATGGAAAAGATGTGGCAAGGCTGCTGGTAGATGAATACTTGAACTGCCATCCCACCGGACACAAAAAATTTATGGAGTCCATGGCAAAAGAGCAGCAGGAAATAAAAGACAATTACACTTATCTTGGGTTTGCCTGGCTAAAAGGTCTTTCAGAGGTCAGATATTACGACCTTCGAAACGAAGCATCGAAACTGATGGCCGATGATCTGTGTCTGCATGTAAAGGAACAGCCAGAAAGGGTGCGCCTGGTGTATGAAGGTGCAGAGGAAATGGAGATCAATCCTTCAGATGAAGAGCAGATGGCAAAAATGTTTACCTGCTACCTGCTTGCAGGAAGTATGGACGGATATGGGGAATTTGTGGATTATGCCCTTGATACCCACCGGACACTGCAGCAGAACCTGACACGGTTTTTTGTGGAATGGTTTGCAAAAGCAGAAAAAGGCTCTGCATTTTTAAAACGGGCAAAGATGGTGTATTCCAGGTATTCCCTGCCATATATCTGAATTACGGAGGTATGTGATGGATAGAAAACTTCCGGATTGGTTAAAAGAGAGCAGGGAGGTAGAAAAACTGATCGCATGGCTGAAATCGCCGGATTGTGAAGTAAAAGAATTTTCCGGACAGCTGTTTATAAAGGCAAAATATGGAAACTGTTTCTTTTTCTTTGACTGTTTAAAGGAAAACAGAAAAACAGACCGGAACTGGTGTGCCGTGATCCACATGCCGGAGTATTCCCTTTATGAAGCAGAAGATCTTTTTCTGAAGCCGATCGGGATACCGGATGATTTTGGTTTTCCTGTGCGTGAGGATCTGATCCCGAAACTGGAAACACAGATAAGCCGCATTGGAAAGAAACTTATCCGGGAACAATGGGATGAACTTTTGTTAAAAGGCGGGTATGCAGCTGCACAGATGATCCCGGAGATCAGCAGGGTTTATATCCAGCTAAATGCAGACCGTTTTATTAAAAAAGGAAAGCGGCCGGAGGATCTGATCTATCAGCCGCAGTTTCATTTTGCGGATATGAAGTGGGAATTTTCTGATTGGATGTTTCTGGAATATTTAAGCAACCCACAGCGGGCAGCAGAGCTTTTCGCCCAGAAGTGGCTGCTTGAAAAACTTCCGGAGATCTCAAAAAAGAAGATCTGTATCGGATGTATCCGGGAGGAAATGGAAGAAATGTTAAAAAAGACTGGGACAGGTCCGGAGGTAAGCCTTCCGCGTTCTGCTTAGTATAAAAAATGAAAAAATCAGGAGGAAACGAATAATATGGGTAAATACAATTACATGAATCTGAACCAGAAGATGATCAGGATCCGGAAGAAAGTGCCGAAGCTGATCCGCAAACGGTACAGTGAGGACGTTACTTATGATTTTGTAAAACTGGATGATATTTATGAATGCCTGACACCGGCCCTTAATAAATACGGGGTCGATTTTGACATCTTAAGTGAAAGACCGACACAGATGGACGAACAGGGCAATTCCGTGTTTTTAAAGGAAATGGGAACACTCTGGAGATATGAGGCTGACCTGGAGCTGTGCTGGACCAATGCAGACCGTCCGGGAGACAAGGTAAGGAGCTTTTTGCATGTCATTGGAACCAATGAAGCACCGGATAAAGCAAAAGGTGCGGCATGGACGTATGGCCTGAAGTATTATTTCTTAAATAAATTCAACATCATGCAGGCATCTGGAATAGACGATCCGGACATGCGTGGGACGGAAAAAGAAGAAATGCCGAAGCAGGAAGCTTCCGTAAAACCGGAAAAACCGAAAAAGAAACAGGAAAAGGCAGAAAGAAAAGAAACCGCAGCAAAGCAGGAGCAAACGGAACCGGTCAGGGAAAAGAAAACGGATCGTAAAAAACTGCGTGATGGAAATGCCATATCAGAAGGTACTGTAAAAGTGGAATATGCAGTGACGGATACAGAAGAAAACCTTCCTGGACAGATGACTTTTGGAATGGAAGAAAGTGAAAGCGGACTGGAAGAATTTTCCGATGAAGAAACCAAAGCGGAAGATCCGGTTCAGACCGAGGAAATCTCCGTAGATGAGGAAATTACTGCCGAGACGGATGCAGACGGTTTCCGTGCAGTAGAAGAAACGGATGAAGTTCCATTTGATGAAGATGATGAGATTTCTTTTGATGCAGAAGAAGAGGAAGAAACACCAGAAGAGACTGCTGAGGAAGTGTTGGAGGATATGGCTCACGAAGAGGATGCAGAGGATGAAGTGAAATGGGCAGAAAAGGTTATCTGCAATTTTGGTGTCTATGCCGGAACCCCTCTTGGGAAAATGATGCAGGATGCCAGAGGTTACCAGACGATCAAATGGCTGGTACAGCGTTACAAAGGCCAGAATCAGGAAATACAGAAAGCTGCGAAGATTCTTTTGGATCATGAAAAGGAAATGCAAAAAGCAGCCTGAAAACAGAGAAATAGTTTGAGGTGGCTCCGGGAACGGGGCCATCTTTTATGAAGAGGAGGAAGGCATGTATGCCAGAGAATCGTTTACGATCGCAGAAGTAGCAGATCTTTTGTCAATCCGAAGACTGAGTGATTCTTACCAGGACGAATTTCCGGTGGAATGTCCTTTTTGTGGGGATTTAAGAGGAAAATGCAGTTTTTGCATCCGCAAAAATGGAGAACTTAAGAATGTTTACCATTGCTATCATTGCGGGGCAGCCGGAAATATGCTGACACTGTATGCGGAACTATCCGGCATTTATGGGAGAAACCGGTATAAAGAAGCCTACCGGGAGATAAAGCAGGAACTTTCTTTTTCTGGAACGGATAAAAGACAGCAGTCCACGACACGAAATGGGTTCGTTTCTATCGTTTCTAAAAAGAAACGCATTTCCCTTACGGAAGAGGAATGGGATTACCGGGACCATGTATATAAGGAAATGCTCACTTTTCTTAAGCTTAAGGAAACACACCGGAGGAACCTTCTCCTGCGTGGGCTGACGTTAAATGAGGTCAGACAGATGGAAGAACGAGGTTTTTTAAGTACGGATGAGGAGAATTCCGTGGCCATTGCCAGAAAGCTCTTAAAAAAGGGATTTCGCCTGGATGGGGTGCCTGGATTTTTCATCAACCGGGATGGTGACTGGGAAGCTGCTTTTTATAGGAAGAATAACGGGTATCTTTGCCCGGTCCGGGATGGGAAGGAACGGATCATAGGATTCCAGATCCGGCTGGATGTTCCTTTAAAAGAACGGAAGTACCTCTGGTTTACCAGCAGCGGCTTAGAAAAAGGCACATCAAGCGGCAGCCCGGCAGGAATGTTTGGGAAAATAAAGGATGGCACGGTTTACGTAACGGAAGGTATCTTAAAGGCAGAGATCGCATGGATGTGTACAGGAAATCCTTATATAGGAGTCCCTGGAGTCTCCAATCATAAAGGACTGGAAACTGTCTTGCGAAAACTGAAAGAGCAGGGGTTAAAAAGAGTTTACGAATGTTACGACATGGATAAAATGATGGAATTGTCCTGTAAGCACGATGAAAAAAGTGCGTGCCGGCAATGTGAACATGGAATTTATCTGTATCATGGAGAATGCCCCAGAAAGCGCAGAAAGCGGGACATGATCCGAAAAGGCTGTATAAAACTATATGAGATCTGTGAGGAACTGAATGTATCCTGCAAAAGAGTCACCTGGGATACCGATGCATCCGGTACCTGGATGGAACACTACAAAGGCGTGGATGACTGGATCCTTCGAAAAGAGGAAAAAGGACACAGGAAGACGGCATAAAATGTTTGGTCAGATAAAAGGGAAACTGGAATTTTTTTCAGTTTCCTTTTTATCTGGCTGAAAAAGCCGGAAGAAAGGAGAAAGCGATGCAGATAAGAGATGGACCAAAAGAAAACTGCAGGGAAAAAAGCGATCATGAAAGGAGAACGTGCACTTGGAAAAAAACTGGAAGAAAAGATGGATGGCGCGTGCGATGGCTTTTGCTCTGTGCTGCACTACGCTCTTGCAGACGGGAGCTTCTGCAGTATCCGCCGCTGAGGTGGGAGGCGTTTCCGCACAGAGCGAGACGCAGATCGAGGTACAGACAGAAACACAGACAGAAACGCAGACGGAGAAAAGCGAGGAGGAACTGATCGAGGAAACCGTTGCTGATCCGGAACTTGCGCTTATGGTTACCGAAGGGGAAGCCTTTGATATCCAGAATGATTTTACAGGACTGAAACTCTCTGACGGAGACCATGTGGAACTGAAAAAAGCAGCAATGGAAGACGGGACTGTATTTGATTATAACCATGCGGGGACCTATAAATGCGTATATCTTGTTACGCCCGCATCGGGGGAAGCCTATCTGGTTGCCAGAAACATTACTGTGACACCAAGGGAAGCAGAAACAGACGGATCCAATGGCGGTCAGGAACAGGAAACCGGCGATGACGAACCGGAGGCAGACCCCGTCCTCCCGACCATAAGCCCGGAAGATGCCCCGGAAACTCTGGAAGAGCCGGAAGAAACGGAGGAGCCAGAAGAAGAGGAAGCAGAAGGATTTTCCGATGAGGAACCAGAGGATGGAAGCCATCAGGTTGACATCGTACAGGGAAATGAATTCAATATTGAACTGGACCACGAGGACGGACGTTACCAGACGGGGGAGATGGTCAACTTTTCCGGTGATATCCCGCAGGGAAGCCTGATCGCAGTGGGAACAAGTCTTGTCGAAGCAAACCAGACAGAGAATACCGAAGATCTTCTGTATGCAGAAGTAAGCTACGATGAGGGAACAAATTCCTTCAGCTTTGAGATGCCGGAAGATGATGTTGCATTAAGTGTGCTATATGACCAGGCTGAGGGCGGTATTAGTACCGTGGCAGCTTCCGATGGAGACTTGTGGGATGATTCAACAGACATTGAAGCTAATACCTATTACTATTATTCAGATGGAAAACTGCATCCGTTTGATTCTGTTATGGGACAGGGCGGAAATGATTCCTATAAGTATATCCGTTACAAAGCAGGCGGAAAGACTTATACCGTCTATGCATACTGTATGCAGCACAGTAAACAGTCCCCGCCAAGTGGAACGACTTATAAAAATATGGTCGAACTGGATGAAGGCGGCGATGACCGTTATTTAAGGAAGGCCATGTTTTACGGATATGGCGGTCCCGGATGGGGCGGCACATTCAACGGCTATAATATCAAATTCATCATGGAAAAATACGGCTGTTCCTCCGAGACCCGTGCAATGCAGCATTATCTGGTCGATTATTTATATGACGGGGAATCCGGATTTGGCGGCTCCCTTTCGACAACTGCCAAAAACATGTTAAAAGAGATCAAGGCAGCCCTTTCAAAGATGCCGGATCCAACGACCATGGAACTGACACCAGGGCTCAGTGCTTCTGCAAATGGAAACCAGAGCCCGACATTTACATGGAAGGCAAATGCAGCTTTTGTGATCACGATCCATCTGGAAAACGGGGTCTCCCTTGTAAATGAGACGACAGGAAAAACCGGGACCGGAAATGTGAGCGTAAAGGGCGGTGAAAAATTCCATCTGGAAGCAACCACCCAGAATATTGGAAGCCTGAAAGGAAAATATGCGATCACATCCAACTATCCGCTTAATTTCCATGCCATGCTCTTAAAGCTGGCGAACAGCCAGGATATCGGATTTGGATATTATACCGATACACTGGAGCTGAATCTGGAGGTAGACTGGCCGGATGAAGCAACGGTCAAGATCATCAAAAAAGATAAGGGAAGCAACGCGCTCCTTGCAGGTGCCGTTTACGGCATCTATGCAGATGAAGCCTGCACGAAACTTATCAAAAAAATGCCGGCAACAAATGCAAAAGGGGAATCCGAAGTAAAGATCACCAAAACACAGGATACCGTTTACCTTCGTGAAATCTCAGGCCCATCCGGATATGTGCTGGATACGAAAGCCTATGGGGTAAAACTGGTCGTGGGGCAGACCGCTTCCAAGAACTTAACGGATAAAGAGCAAAAAGGTGCACTCACCATTTATAAAGAAGGAGAAGTGCTTACCGGAGCGACCGTCACGGAAGATGGTGTGACCTTTGCCTACGAAAAACGGAAATTGAAAGGAGCCGTTTACAGTGTTTATGCAGGTGCAGATATCAAGGCGGCAGATGGCACCCTCATCTATAAAAAAGGTGCACTTGTCAAGGATAATCTGGTTACCGGAGATGACGGAAGCGTTACGTTAAAGGATCTCTATCTTGGCACCTACACAGTAACCGAGACGAAAGCTCCGGATAATTATGTATGCAAAGGAGAGTCCAAGAATGTTGAGCTTGTGTATGCAGGCCAGACCGTAGAAGTGCAGACTGGCAGTGCAACATTTTTAAATGAACGCCAGAAGGCAGCGGTCCGTGTGGAAAAGCAGGACGAAGAGACAAAAAATCCGCTCTCCGGAGGCATCTACGGGCTGTATGCAGCAGAAGATATCAAAGTTGATGGTAAGACCGTTGTTCCCAAAGGAACCCTGATCGAAAAAGCAACGACCGGAGCCGATGGAAAAGCTTCTTATAAAGCGGAACTTCCGATTAATTACAGCTACAGCATCCGGGAGATCCAGGCACCGGAACTTTACCTTAGAAACAGTGAGGATACTTACACCTTCACTTTTAAGTTCACCAATGATAAGGAAGAAAAGGTAAATTTTAGCCATACCTTTACAAATAAGCGTGTAAATGCAACAATCGACCTGGTAAAAGAAGACAGCGAGACAGGAAACAGCGCACAGGGAGATGCCGTATTTGAAGGAGCCATTTACGGGCTCTATGCAAGGGAAGACATTAACCATCCGGATGGCAGGAGCGGAGTCCTTTATAAAAAGGACGAACAGGTAGCTACCCTGACGACCGATAAAGAGGGAAAAGCAAGCGTAAGCAACCTGTATCTTGGAAAGTATTATTTGAAGGAGATCACGCCTCCAGTAGGTTATCTTCTGGACGAAGAGGAGCATGATGTAAACTGTAACTACGAAGGAGACCAGGTAGAGACGGTAAAACGAAATACCGTTTCCAAAGAAGACGTGATCAAACAGCCATTCCAGTTGATTAAAGCAGCGGATAATGATAAGACCGATGCGGACCTTTTAAAAGGTGCCGGATTCTCTGCTTATCTGATCAGCAGCCTGACTGTAAAGGACGATGGAAGCTATGACTTTACAAATGCGACCCCGATCGTTCTTACGGAAGATGGAAAAACAGAAATGTTTACCGATGAACGCGGCTATGCGTGCAGCATCCCGATTCCTTATGGACGCTACATTGTCCGTGAGACCACAACACCGCATAATTTCATGCCGGTAGATGATTTTATCGTAACCGTAACCGAGAACAGCAGCACACCGCAGGTATGGAGAGTCCTTTTGGACGATGAGTTCAAAGCAAAGCTTAAGATCGTGAAACAGGATGATGAGACCAAACAGCCGGTCCTCCTTGCCAATACAGAATTCAAAGTGTACGACCTGGATGCGAAAAAGTATGTGGAACAGGTAACGACCTATCCAAATACGGTTGTCCATAAATCCTATTTTACGGACGAAAATGGTTACCTGATTCTTCCGGAATCCTTAAAATGCGGAAATTACAGGATTGAGGAAGTGAGAGCGCCTGATGGCTACACCCAGAATACCCAGTATGTGGAGATCAAAGTTGATAAGAATACAGCTTATCAGATGGATTCCGTCAGCGGGGATGCCATCATTACCGTGACCTATGAAAACCATCCGGTCAAGGGCAAACTGGTGATCCATAAATCCGGTGAAACCTTAAAATCCTTTAAAAAGGATTTTGTATACGAAGAAGCTTCCCTGGAAGGGGCAGAATTTGAAATCTACGCAGCAGAAGATATTTTCACACCGGATCATCAGGTGGACGAGCAGGGAAACCGTCACGTGATCTATGCAAAGGATACCCTGGTAAAAACAGTGACCACTAATAAAAATGGGGAAGCTGTTATCAAAGACCTTCCGCTTGGAAAATACCGTGTGAAAGAAACAAAAGCACCGGCCGGATTTGTCTTAAATCCAGACAGTCAGGAAGTAGCCTTTATCTATAAGGATCAGAACACACCGGAGATCGAAGAAAAACTGGAATTTTCCAATGAACGCCAGAAAGTAGAGCTGAGTGTGGAAAAACAGGATGCTGAGACCGGAAAGGCTTTAAAAGGTGCAACCTTTGGATTATACAATAAAGAAGCAATTTCTTCCGGCGACAAGGTGATTGTAAAAGCAGATACACTGCTTCAGGAGATCACAAGCAACGAAAAAGGTAAGGCAGCGTTTACGCTGGATCTTCCGCTTGGCAGATACTATGTGAAAGAGCTGCAGGCACCGGCGGGTTATGTATCTTCTGATGAGATCCTGGAATTTGATGCCACATACCAGGGCCAGGACGTAAAAACGATCAAATTAAAATCCGTGAAGAAAAACCAGCCGACAACGGTAGAAGTAACAAAAGCAGATATCACGACCGGAACAGAACTTGACGGGGCTTCCATGAGTGTACTGGATAAGGATGGCAACGTGATCGATTCCTGGACATCCGTAAAGGATTCCCCACATGTGATCAAGCGACTTCAGGTTGGAAAAACTTACATTCTGCGTGAAGAGCTTGCACCATATGGCTACTTACGTGCAACAGACGTAGAGTTTACGATCTCTGATACTGCAGAAGTACAGAAAGTCAAAATGGAAGATGAAGTCCCGGTAGCAAGACTTCTGGTAAACAAGAAAGGGGAATTCTTAGACAGCGTATCCCTTCTTGACAATGCAAAAGGCATGATCGAGCACCTGTTCAACTATGTGACCGGAAACCTGACTGATGTAACCTTCAATGTTTACGCGGCAGAAGCCATCCGTGCAGCTGACGGGGTAAGTGCAGATTATTATGCGGCAGATGAACTGGTCGGCTCCATTACAACAGATGGAAATGGCATCGCCCAGATGGATAACCTTCCGCTTGGACGTTATTACATCGTGGAAAAAGAGACCGCACATGGCTACGTTCTGGATAATGAACCAAGATATGTGGATCTTACATACCGTGACCAGGATACACCTCTGGTTACTTATAGTGCCGACTGGCAGAATGCGCGCCAGAGGGTACAGGTGGAAGTCCTGAAAAAAGAAAAGGACAGTGACAAAGTACTTTCCGGGGCAATCTTTGGCCTCTATGCAGCAGACGATATCGTATCTTCTAAAGGAAAAGTACTCCTTGCGAAAGACACCCTGATCGAACTGAAGACCACAGATGAGGATGGAAAGATCCAGTTTGTTGCAGATCTCCCGGTTGACAGCAGGTACTACATTAAGGAACTTGCCGCCCCGGATGGCTATGTAACAGACCAGGAACCGCAGGAATTCACTTTTGAGTACCAGGGCAGTGGAACCAGTGTTGCAGAGTATGCGTTCACCTTTGAAGATGAACAGACTACGGTAGAACTTTCCAAAGCAGACCTGACGGACAAAAAAGAACTTCCGGGAGCATCCTTAAAGGTAACAGATGAGAATGGAAATACGGTGGATGAATGGGTATCCAAAGAGGAAGCACATATCATCAAGGGTCTTATCGTAGGAAAGAAATACAAGATGACAGAAACAAAGCCGGCAGATGGTTATGTGACTGCGGAAAGTATTGAATTTACCGTCGAAAACACAAAAGAAGTACAGAAACACCAGATGCTTGATGATGTGACCAAAGTGGAAATCAGCAAGAAAGACATTACGGATTCCAGTGAGGTACCGGGAGCAAAACTGATCATCCTGGATAAAGATGGAAAGAAAGTTGAAAGCTGGACGTCCACGGATAAACCGCATATGGTCGAAAAACTTCCGGTAGGCGAATATACCCTTCGTGAAGAGCAGGCCCCGGATGGATACCTCATTGCGGAAGATGTGAAATTTACGGTAAAAGATACTGGAAAAGTCCAGAAAGTCAAAATGAAGGACGCACATCCGTATGGAAAACTGGTCATCAAAAAGACCGATTCCACCAGTAAGGCAGCCCTTTCAGGAGCAGAATTTGAACTGCGTGAAAAGGAAAGCGGAAAAGTCGTAGAAAAACTGGTAACGGATAAGACCGGAACAGCGACAAGCGGCAAGATTCCGATTGCTACTTATAAAAATGGAAAAGTAGAGAAAACCGTGGAATATATCCTGGTAGAGACCAAAGCACCAAATGGTTATGAATTAAGCAGCAAAAAAGAAGAGATCCGCTTTGAATACAAAGACGGAAAAACCAAGGTGATCGAGATCGTAAAAGAGATCAAAAACACCAAATCCCCTTCCGGCAGCACACCGACAGGAAACAACCCGAAAACAGGGGACAGCACCAACATCTGGCTTCCGATCCTTCTGGCAGTCCTTTCTGCCTGTGGCATTGGCGGCGTGATCTGGTATAAGAAGAAAAAAGGAAATTAAGGAATACGGTTCAGGGCTGCTCGATTTACCGGCAGCCCTTTTTCCAGGAAGAATAATCGGAGGTTTGTATGAGACACATAAAAGAAATCATGATCGTGGCAGTCTGCCTGATGGTACTCAGCTTTTGCGTATGTACCGGTCTTGGCATTTACTTTATGTACCGGGAAGGTGTGCAGGAATATGAAGACCTGCGTACATACGTCAAGGAAACAGATGAGGATGACCACACAGAAGGAACAGACGGAAGCGATGGGAAACAGACCGTGGTTGATTTTAGAGCATTGAAAAAGATCAATCCGGATATCGTTGCATGGATCCGGATCCCGGATACCAGCATTGATTACCCGGTAGTCCAGGGAAACGATGACTCCTATTACCTGACACATACTTTTAAAAAGGCAGAACATGTGGCAGGGGCCATTTTCCTGGATTCCGATAACAATGCCGATTTTTCTGATGACAAGAACATCATTTATAGCCACAATATGAAAGATGGCAGCATGTTCCGCGGACTTCGAAATTTCCTTGACGATGAATTCTTAAAAGAACACCATATCCTCTATCTGTATCTTCCAGATGAAGGGGTATGGATCTTTGTGATCGTAAAATGCGAGTATACACCGGCAGATGGAGATGCTTTCTTACTTGGAACACAGGAGGAAGTTCCGACGCTTCTGCTTTCCACCTGTGGAACAGATACCTCTAAACGTCTGGTTGTATGGTGTGAAAGGCAGGAAGAGAATGGAGAACAGATAGAATATTCTGACGAGGAAACAGAAGTACAGGAAGCTACGGATGATCTTGCTTTCTTAGATGGGGAGTTTGTGGAAAACGAAACCCACGATTTTATTTAAATGCTTGCAGGAATTTAATAGACAATTTCTACAAAATATAACATATTAATTTTCAGGCCTTTCTGGATGGACAGGAACAATCATGGTCTATCCGGAAAGGCCTTTTTTTATTGCAGGAATGGCGTAAAATGGCACTTTGATGGAAATATGATTGCAGGAAAATGAAAAAAGAAATGTTAGTTCTGACTATCACGTCCAGTATGCCGCAAATCATTTGGAGAAGGCGAGGACGTGTTTATGAAAGCGATGAAGATCCTCTGGATTTATATAGCCCAGTGGAAGGAAAAATAGAAATTAAACTGAGATGATAAAAAAATATAGAAAAAAGAATTGACAATTGTATTCTACAGTTGTAGAATACAATTAACTTCTACAGATGTAGAAAATAAAATTCTAGGAGAATCCACGATGAAGACAAAATTTATGACACTTATGACGGTAGCAACACTTGGGATTTTTTCAGCTGCAACGGTTATGGCAGCAGGAAATAACGATTTCTATACACAGCCGCCGACTGGATCTGAGTGGGAAAAAGCAGATACGGAAGGTACCTATGCAAGCTATACGAACGGAAATGATTATGTAAATATCTATAAATATTCGCTGGAGGATGTCAAAACAGGGATTGCCAAATGCAATGACACATACGATGCCTGCTATCAGACAATTTATTCAGAGGGAAACAGCCTGTACATGGCAGTGGGATATGCAAAAGATGCAGATGACATTAGTGACGTCAGAAAATTTGTAGAATATATTTCTTATCCTGGAAATCCTTCACTTACCAGACAGGAGAACGAAAACCAGACAGATGATTCTTCTGATGATTCTGATAAGGCAACTACAGATACTGCCAGTCAGAAGTCAGGAGGAGATTCAGATATCCTTACTACCTCACCAATGACATTAGTTGACAGTGATGGAAATACCATTGAGATTAATTACATTCTTCACAAAGATTATTCTTGTGAATATCGTGGAGATGATGGAATGAACTATACCGATAATGGGGATGAAACTTATACCGACGAAAATGGAAATACCTACTCAGCTCTGAATGATGACACTCATCATCTGGGACATACATTGGAGCAGCATGATCTTCAGGATGCAAACGGTAATACTGTGACGGTTACGGAAACTACAAATGGTGATTATTATTTCCAGAACGAAAATGGTACAGGATTTACGGACAACGGAGACGGGACATGGAGTGATGAAAATGGCAACAGTTATACAGAAATAGACTGATAGTGGTTAGTAGCTGTAGGAATGGCAAGGGTATTTGCAAATTGTGCAAAAGCCCTTGCCATTTCCGTGAACCGTGGTAAAATAGAATTGTTCCTACATTTGTAGAAAATATGTAACAGGAGGTGTGAAAAAGTGAAAAAAACTTACCAGAGACTTCCGGAATCAGAGCTGGATATTATGCTCGTTCTTTGGAATAATACTCCGCCGATGACCAGACCGGAGATTGAGAAAGTGATCAATATGAAGAAAAATCTTGCATCAACAACAATTTTGTCATTGCTGACCAGATTGGAGAACAAAAATTTCGTGGAAGTGACGAAACAGGGAAAAATGAATCTGTATACACCCTTGGTTTCGCAGTCAGATTATCAGGCACATGAAAGCCAGAGTGTTCTTGAGAAACTTTATGGGAATTCACTAAAAAAGTTTGTAACTTCACTTTATCATGGAAAGAAAATCAGCTCGGAAGAAGTCCAGGATCTCAGTGAATTTCTTAAGAACCTGGAGGACAGGGAGGAATAGCGAATTATGGATGTTCTTGTTCTGCACATTCTGAAACTGAATATTATTGCAGCAGTAGTAATTTTACTGGTAAAAGTGCTTGCGACTCTGTTTAAAGGACGTGTATCAGCGAGATGGAAGTACTTTATCTGGCTGTTGATTACGATAAGCCTTTGTGTTCCGGTGCGCCTTCCGGAGAATCTGGCACTGGTGGATTTCAAAGTACTTAGAAGCAGTCAACAGAATACGCAAAACCCGAAGATAACGGATTACGCAGTCAGACCAGAGGAAAGTCAGAAGATAACAGAAACCGTATCATCTGCGAGCAATGACATGAAAAATCTGACAGAAATCCCGGAACAAAAGAGAACTGTCAGGTACGAATCAGATAAATGGCTGGGAATTGTGGCTGTGATTTTTGTTGTTGTCTGGCTGAGTGTAGCGGTACTTAAACTGACAGGAGAATTGCTGGCATATTATTTTTCTATAAGGAATCTGGAACGGATGAGTCTGCAGGTAAGTGATACGGTGAGTATTCAGATGTACCGTGCAGCGTGTCAAAAGAAGCACGTACGCAGAATACCGGAACTCAGGCAAAACGCAGGTCTTACCACACCGCTTCTTGCAGGACTTTTACATACAAAATTGTATCTACCAGCAACCGGGTATTCAGCAGAAGAAAGAAAACTTATCTTTTACCATGAACTTACACATTATTGCCATCGGGATCTCTGGTATAAGATGCTCCTTCGAATCTGTGCATCGATATACTGGTTCAATCCCTTTCTTCTTATCATGCTGAAAGAGGCGGATAAGGATATTGAGAATCTGTGTGATACAGCAGTTGTTCGCAGAGTTAATAAAAAGGAACATAAATTATATCGACAGCTGCTTCTCAGGACAGTAGCCATGGAAAATCAGATTCCATATGTGACAGCAAGTCTTAATGACAGCGAAATGGTGTTTAAAGATCGGATTCTGTATATGGTGAACATTCGGAAACTCCGCAAAGGAATTCTTCCGGGAATTCTTGTGACGCTGCTGCTTGCAGGCGGTAATCTGGTATTTAATGTCTCTGCCGGGACAGATACAGTTTCAGTAGAGACGGAGAAGTCTGGTATTGAAAAAAATGCAGATCCAGAGAAAAATAATGTACCGGATTATGCACCATTTTCTGAAATGGTAACTATGCAGAAAGCTGCTGAAACCCAGGACGAAGGAGGAGTGACAGAGAATACAGATACAGAGGATTCTGTAGACGAAGAGGAAAAAGCAGATGCGGAAACAAACGATGAACCTGCCATGGAAAACAGCGGACAGGTAAGTGAAACGACCGATGATGGAATTACCTCTGACAACAACGGGTCTGTTTCATCTTATGAAAATCTGCCAGCAGGCGTACCATATACCAGTGGATTCAGTACTACTTCCGGTGTAGCATCAATTGTAGCACCGGGTGGAGGAGATGAAGAATCCAGAGTTCTTTACGATAACGGAGATGGGACCTATTCTGATTATTATGGGAGCCGATACAGTTATCAGGGAGATGGAAACTGGGCAGATGCCAATGGAAATTCATATCGTACCTGGAATGACGAAGGTTATCATTTCGGAAACCAACTGGAACAGCATGAACTCCAGGGCAGTAACGGTACTGTTAATGTAATAGAAACAACAAACGGAGATTATTATTATTGTGACGCAGATGGGGTCGGATACACAGACAATGGTGACGGCACCTGGACGGATGAGAATGGGAACATCTATACAGAATAAAGGATTTGTCCGATCGATGCATATTCAAATGATATTATTTCAGAAGAGGTATTGTATATGACCTACAATTTAGTAGAAATTCAGAAAAGACAGGAATCTACTGACAAATTTGTTCAGAAAGTTGGTAAAACTTTATGGCATTACACTTCTTTTCCAGCCTTGGATGGAATTTTAAGGAAAAAAAAGATTTGGTTTGGCAGCGCAACGAATGTGAATGATGCAAAAGAAGTGATTGGGTTTATTGATAACCTGAAGCAGAACATTGAGAACGGTCTTACCCAAAACAATATAAAACCCAAATGTGATGTTGATAAAATATTTAAAGAAATATATGACAGAACATCGCAAAAACACCTTTTTATGTTCTGTTTGTCACAGGCATTAGACGATGCAGCTCAATGGGACCGCTATGCCGATCATGGACGTGGTGTTGCAATAGAATTCAATACCGAAGCATTGCACAACCTGTTATATTATCATGGGATGATCATTGGCGAACAGTATTATACTCAGGAGACCAGGGATCATGAATTATACAAATTATTGTCTTCATATATTTCCACTGGAATTCTGGAAGGATTTTCCAACTTAGATGGATTCATTGATAATTTAGCATTATGTGCCCTTATTCACAAACATCCTACATTTACTGCTGAAAAGGAAATCCGAATCGCACCATATTTTGTAACGGACAACGATCCTCATATCGAATACAAAACATTCAATATAATAAAAGAGTTCTACATTTTAGATTTACAAAAAGTCTTAGAAACAGAAAATATGCACAGGGAAGATATTATCAATTCAATTATTATCGGACCACGTTCATCCCAGAATCCAAAAGATTTGGAAAACTACTGCAGACATCTTGGGTTGCATAAATTGGCTCAAAATATAAAAGTATCTGATTGTCCATTGCGTTAATAGATAAGAGGTTCCACTTACAGTGTAGAATCTCTTTTTCTGTCAAAACTCATCTAACGATTTTTGTTGTTGTCGGTTGCTTCATATAGTACACTGTCGTTATAATTATTAACCGGCAATGGAAAGAATGAGGAAATCGTATTGGATACCACAGATTACACTTCATGTGCAGAGATCGAAGAAGCAAAGAAAGCGTTTTTCGAAACCAAAAGGAATCGAAAAACGCTTTTTCATATATGACATATAAAAAATGGGATCATAAACGATAGCATATATTATTTGCGAATATCTACTAGTCCCTTTTTCAGTATATATTCAGAGAACTCATATGAAGCTCCGTCTCCAGTCACATTCAGATACAGATTTTTGAGGTCGCTTTCATTTACGATCCAGGCCATGTTCAGCTGTACACTTTCGCCTGGTTTTATAGAGGAAATGTAGTTTCCACCGTTGCCATAATTTTCAGAGACACTATAATATACCATTTCTCCAGTCTTTGCCACGCCGGTCCAACTAATGTAGTCATAACATGGCAAGACAAAAGAAGCCTGTACATCGTAAACGGTGAAACGGTTACGTTTTTCCAGCTTTTCCAGGAGCAGGTGGAAGCATAAACGATGGAATATTGGATGCTGCACTCACACCGAAGCTAATACAGCCAACAACATTTGCAGAGATATCGGGAAATACATCTGAAAGAGCGAAAAAGTTTTCAAAGATATTAAAACATTCCCATATACCATATCAGCAAGGTAAAAGATATGCATATGTGGCAGCTTTGCCATCTGGCTATGGTAGTTCCGATTGCAGATGCATATTATGAAGCAGATTGTCCAGAAAAAGCAGGAAAAGAATGGAAGACCGAGAGAAAAACAGCAAAAAGACTGAAAAGAAATTTTTGCTTTTTAAAGAAAAAGTTTGGCAGACTGTCACCATGCAAAATGAATATTTCTCGTTTTTTGCCATTGCCAATTTTAACTATTGTGTTATCCATTACATTTGAAAGCCGATTTGGAAATAAGCTCATGTATCAACATGCGATGAAAGCGCCAGATGAAATGCGAGGACTACATAGACTGTTTTATTTATATACAAAAAATATTTCTTGCAGAAAAGGTAGGCGTTTTGTACAATAAATGTTGATCTGATGGCGCAGGAAAAAGAAGGAAGATAAGGAATCATAGATGCAGAGGAATGACAGAAGCTATAAAAACTTAAAACAAAAACAGAAAAGTGCAATAGCTGATAAAACATACAAAATGTATCTGAAGTTTTACCTTGAAAATCAGAGAATGCCGGATGCTGCTGAAATGAATGATATTTGCAAAAGTCTGTTTGCGACTGTTCAAACACTTGCTCCCCAAACTGAATATGAAGACTTCTATAAAATTGTCGAAAAGCGTGAGAGGGGATATGAAGAACGTATCCTGAGAGATATTGAGAGCGGAATTACATTGGAAATACTTACAGCAAAAAAGCATAAGAAGACGCCAGAAGAAAAAGCTGTTATTATAAAACAGAAGAAGCAACAGAGACAGGCAAAACGGAAGAAAGAAGCAAGAGAAAAGTCGACAGCAGATGAAATCTTGCAGGATGACAGATTTTTCTTTATTGCAGGTTATACCTCCGGAGGTGCACCATATGGTGTCACCTGGGAGGAAATGGAAATGGAACCATGGGAGGATTTGAAAGAAAAATGAGTGAGTTGTCAGTGCAACATCATTCATCTCTTGAAACAGAATCTGATTCCCGTTTTGGCTGAAACAAGTCAGAATAGATATCATAAATCTTTGAACGATCCAAATACAAAATATAGCAAAAGTGCGATTGACACCAACAATATCTTGTGTTAATATGATTGTGAGATTTGTATTTGTATCTGTAGACACAGATAAGAAACGCTGGTTCCGGATCTGACCGGGAGTAAAACATTAAGGAGCCAAAAGCCTCCTGCCTTTGTAATGAATAAGGTCATTTAGAATGAAAATTTCTAAATGGCCTTTTTTTGTTGCAAAAATATGGCAGACAACAAGTACAGATCAGCAAATAAGGAAAGGAGGATCATAAAAAACACAAGGAAACTCAGAATGCAAGGAGGGCGTTATGAAACGAAAAAAAGATGGAAAAGGAGGTCGTGCACCTTCTTGAATGGATTATCGAATATCCAGGAGTATGGCAGATTGTATGTAATCCAGATGGAAAGGAAACTTCGCCTGAATCTTTTAAGATGGCATATGATATGCTGGTCAAAAAATCTCTATTTTATCTGATACCGGTATTGTTTGCAACACATCCGGGAGAAGAATCACTGGAGATGGCGAAAAATTTATGTACGGCTGACTCTGCTGCCCGCGAGATCCGAAAAAATGGTATGGGAGCATTAGTCAAATGTATGCGGGAACATCTGGAATGAAACTGGAAAACTTTATAAAGTTATGGGAGGACAATTATGAACAAATCAATCATGATGGGACGAGTAGTAAATGAGCCTGATTTACGCTACACACAGACAGAGAATGGAGAACTTGCCATCGCAAACTTTCGCTTGGCGGTAAACCGGAAATTTGTACGAAGAGGAGATCCGGAAGCAGATTTCTTCAGCTGTACGGCTTTTGGCAGAAAAGCAGAGTTCGCGGAAAAATATCTGTTTAAGGGTATCAAGATTCTGGTAGAAGGTCGTATGCAGAATGACAACTACAAGAATCGGGCTGGTGAAAATGTCTACGGCATGCGGCTTATGATTGAAGAGATTTCTTTTGCAGAAAGTAAGAAAGCTTTAGAATCTGGAAATGACGAGTGGGAAGAGCCGGAAAGAGAAACAAGGGCATCTTCTAATCGAAACCGTTCTGACCGTGCAGAAAACCAGCGTTCAGCTTCCAGAAGCACCAGAAGTGAAAGAGCAGCAGAAATGGATGACCGTGACTATGACAGGGAACGTGAAAGTGGAAGATACAGAAGCAATACCAGGACAGATGCATCGGATGATAGACGGAGATCAAATTCTGGCGGGACAAGATCCAGAGGAATTTCGGCAAGAAGCCGGGAGCGTAGTCAGGATATTGATGACCGGTACATGGAAACAGATGATGAAAAACTGGATTTTGACTGAGCAAATCATAGGAGGAAATGCTTATGATAGAGAAAATGAACAAATGGTTGTCTGCACATAAACAGCTGTGCGTGATAACTGGAATTTTTGGTCTGTTAGTATCACCATTTTTATGGCCGGTATTTCTGGCAGTGATCATACAGTCCCTTTCATTAGTCATTCCGGTTGCAGCAGGATTGTTTTTCTATGAAAAATTTATTATGAAAAAGGACAAGGAGGAAACGAATGAGAATGATGATGACAATAAGCAGCAAAAAAAACATGCAGATGCCCGTAAAGTACATGCAGATGCTGAAAAGACCGAGGATTTACCGAAAAATCATGAGAAGGGATCGGAAACGGTAAATTTCGATAATCAGGAGAAGCAGGCAAGATGCAGGGCACAGGCTGCCATATGGTACGAAAAGGAAGGCTTTGAGCGGATCCAGGCGATTCGGAAAACTCTGGAATCTGAAAATCGAAACCGTTTTTCAGTAAACAGGGAAGGAATCTGCAGTATTTCCATTGGAAAAAGGAAATATCGAAGGATTGGAATTTTAAAAGGTTATCCTTTTGGACAGACAGAGGTGATCCGGGAAAAACTAAAGAAGGATGGTTTCATCACCAGTATGGGATGCAATAATTATCTCTGGATCTCATGGTAGAGAGGAGCTGGAACATGAGCATTTGCTGTAAAGCCATCCGGCAGATCTATTATAATGCAGGAAGTGGATATACGGTAGCTTCCTACATGACCAATGAAGATTTACCGGAGGAAGTAAAAAAACAAAAGAATGGAAATTATGGAATATTTCAGGCATTTGGAACCGAACTTCCGACAAACGAAGGCCTGGATGTGGAACTGACGGGAGACTGGAAACCCACAAAATATGGAATGCAGTATAGTGTGAGCAATTTTTCAGTAACCATGCCAACCACAAAAGAAGGTATTCGGACTTATTTGTCGTCATCCCTGATCAAAGGGATCGGACCGGCAATGGCAGCTCGCATCGTAGAAACGTTTGGGGAAGATACACTGAATGTTTTTAATGACAGCCCGGAGAAACTTCTTCGGGTAAAAGGAATTACGCAGAAACGCTTAGATGATATTCTGGAAGGATATCAAAAAAGCAGTTCCATCCGGGAACTGATGATGTATTTGTCCCCTTTTGGGGTGACTCCTGCAAAAGTTTCAAAAATACAAGAGAAATTTGGCCCTGCTGCAGTTATGATCGTGAAGGAGGAGCCTTTCCGGCTCTGTGAGGTTCATGGATTTGGATTTCTGACTGTTGACCAGATTGCAGTAAAGGCAAAACATTTCCGTGCAGATGATCCCCTTCGCATTAAGGCTGCTATTTTGCATATTATGTCAGAAGCAGAAGGCGAAGGACATTTGTATTTAAAAAGAGAGGACATTATTGAACGTGTCGAAAAACTTTTAAATCACAATAAAGATGTTTCACCGGTCTCTGAACGGGCAATCCGGGATACAGGCAATGATATGATCCATACAGATGGAAGCCTGGTCTGCCACGATGGAGGGTTTTATACACGCAAAAGTTTCCAGGCCGAACTGGGAGCTGCTGCCGCATTAGTCAGACTCCATATGCAGACGGGAATGGCTGTAAATGTTGACCGTATTTTAAGAAAGATCCAGAAAGACAGGATATTATTTTGAATGCGAAACAGCAGGTGGCAGTAAAAAATGTCTTTGAAAAGCCCGGTATCCATCATTAACAGGAGGACCCGGCAGAGGAAAGAC
>ENA-OQHL01000193-OQHL01000193.1-human-gut-metagenome-genome-assembly--contig:-NODE-193-length-50701-cov-12.785186_pt1 | contig 50701 bp, 77 predicted proteins | sample MGYA00242565_ERZ504723 | MGnify/ENA primary metagenome ERZ504723 (study PRJEB26092, sample SAMD00036211) | human gut metagenome | host: Homo sapiens | study: EMG produced TPA metagenomics assembly of... | reverse complement strand
AAGAATAAAAGATAATCAACGTAAAATTGTGGAGTAAAAAGGCGAATTGACTTTGGAAAAGATGGCGGCTCCGCGTGCTACACTGGATATATAAGCAACAGAGTGTAGCACGCGGAGGTTCCCCTGTATTGACAGGGGAACCTCATGAGTTCTATCAGCTCTCATCCTTGAGATCAAGAAGTTTGCAAACCGCACTTTGAATGGCGGGTGTTGCATTTCGGTATTGCTCCAATAAGCTACGCTCAAATTCTGAGAGAAGGGGATAACGAACACTGCGGCTGCTTCCGAGAAGATAGTCGATACTACAATTGAAGTATTCGCCGAGCTTCAAGAGTGTTTCATAGTCCGGTTCACGCTTGCCAGATTCATAGTTGCCGTATGCTTGGCGGGAAATACCGAGATAATCAGCGACTTCCTGCTGGGTGGCATGAGATTCCTTGCGAATAGCAGTTAAGTTTTCCATTGAGCATCCCCCTTTTTCTTTATTATAGCAACTGATTGTTGCTTTTTCAACAGAGGAAACAAAATGTTGCAAAGAAACTGTGCAATACGCTGAAAATGCAACGTATTGTTGACATTTGAAAGGAGCGAAGCTATTATGATAGCAACGACACGTTGCAAGGGAGGGAGAGAACAGGTGAGAGAATACCTTATCGAAGCCCGCGAAAAGGCCGGTCTTACGCAACAGGACGTTGCAAACCGCATTGGAATTTCGCGGCAGTATTATCAGATGGTCGAAACCGGAGAACGTCAGAAGCGGATGGACTTGTCCCTTGCGGGCGTTTTGTCGGTGGTGCTGAATATTCCGATTGCCGAGATCGTGCAGAAGGAAAGCGCCACACAAGAACCCGAAAAGCAGGAGGGTGAAGTGCATGGCAGCGAAACGTAAATATCGTACAGAATCGCAGGGACTGGAAACCGTTGTGCAGAAAAACGGTTTTCTGGCTGCCCGCATGGACGCCATTCAAAAGCGGGCCTACGAGATGTACAACCTGTACGGAACTATTCGCAGAGTGCTTTTTGAAGGAAAGCGAACTGAACGTGCAGATATGTTGGGGGAGCTGATTCGCCAGCAGGGCGGGAATATCGGCGGAAAGGCAGACCCGGAATCGCCGGATGAACTGCAAGAGCTGACAAAACAGCTTGCCGGTATGGACAGTTTTGAAGAAGTTATCCTGTTCAAAGACAAAGCTGGAACACTTCGCTGGATCAGGCTGAACGGTGAAAAGTGGGTATAAAAAGACCCCTGCTTGGATCAGAAGCAAGGGCAGAAAGCGGACGCATCAGGTCAGGGCGTCGATTTCTTTTCCATCGGTAGTGAACTTTCCGCACTGGTCACAGAACTGAACGCCGGGAGCAAACTGGAAATGGCTTTTGAAGCGAACACAATCTGGATTGGTGCAGCAGTTCTCATGCTTGATGTTCAGCGGAGAACCACAGGCAGTGCAGAATTTTGAATCTGCGCTGGCTACTTTGCCACAACGAGGGCAAAAAGGCATAACCCATCACCTCCTTTCCGTTCTATATGTTCAAATTATAGCACGGCGGGGAGTACAAGCACAACAAGGAGCACGAGGGTATGAGTAAATGGCCGTAAAGACGAAGCCGGACAAGCTGACGCTGGATGTCCGGCAAGCCGACGCCGCGGGGCTGTCCTACGGCAGGTGGAGATTTGAAGAAACTGAGCGCATTCGCAAGGGAAAAGAGATCATCCGCCGCCAGTGCGAAGAACGGCGGCGTCGGCGGGATGAAGCCTTATCTGGCAAGGGCTGAAAGAACACGCCAGAGCGGCCCGCATGGGCAGGCGGTACGTCCGACACCGCCTTTATATGGTGCGGCCAGTGCAGGCGGGGAGCGTCAAGCCCCGCCGCCCGGTGTCAACTCCGGGGCGCACCCACATATCCGAAAATTTACCTGCAAGCAGAAAGGACAAAGAGTATGGCATACGCATTTATTCACGGAGAGGTCAAGGGCAGCGGTGAGTCGGTCGAGTTCAAGGGAAACGGGCTTGATCTGCTGAATTTGACGATCCAGATCGTGGGCAGCGTTGTAGCAGAAGTTCCCGAACCGCTTCGTCCGTACGTTATCAAGAAGATTCAGGACAAAATTCCTGATGCGGTGCAGAACGATTTGGAAGCGCAGGGAAAGGCGGCTCCTGCAGAGAAGAAGGAAAAGCCTCCCGTTGGTGAAACGGTGGGGTTCCGCATGGCCCGGCAGTTTGCAGAGACAGAGCCGGGCTTCAAGGACTTCATTATGGCGCTGGCCGACAAGTTGTCGAACGGCTGAGTTTGGAGGTCGGAATATGAACTGCAATGTAAAAATCACAGCCGTGGGAACGGCTGACGGTCTGGAAGTCAGCATTCACGGCGGTTCGGTTGGCATGATGACGGCGGCAGAGCTTATTGTGGCCCGTGTCCTCATGGCAGTAGCAGACGACGAGGAAAATCTGGCAGGTCTGAAAGACAGTATGTTTGAGATTATCAATGAAATGGTCAAGGACTGCTGGGCTGAAAAGACAGCCAAGACGGAAGCCGAAAAAGAAGCTGCAGTTAACCAGCTGAAAGCCTTTGTGGCAATGTTCTTTGAGCCGGAGAACTGACACAAGGCGGTTCCAATGGCGGGAGGAACGAAAACAAAACCCGCTACCAGAAATACAAGCAGAAAGGCGGGGGAGCGTGAACAGTGAATTTACGCCCTTTGTGGCGGCGTCCATGCGGGAAATGCTTTTGGATATGCTCGAAAAGCACCCGGAGATTTTCGACAGACCGACAAGATACCCGGAGGGCCGGGCAGAATTTTTGAAACAGAAGGAGCCGAACCATGGATAACGAAAAACTGTATGAGGACATGAAGCCGAAAGAAAAGTTTGAGGTTCTCTGGGCGGAGAGCGGCCTTGCTGATCGTCCGGGAGTGGAAAACCTCTGGCAGCAGATGGTGGCTTTGGGATTCTTTGAAAAGCCTGCCAGCATTAAGCACCATTCCAACCATCCCGGCGGTCTGTGTGAGCACTCGGTTTGTGTGGCAGAGGCGGCAATGGAACTGTGCAGAACGAATCACGCTTTCAAGAAGTGTCACCGGAATGAAGTTCTTGCGGCGGCGCTCCTGCACGACTATTGCAAGGTGGGCAAGTACCGCGATAAAGGCAACGGCGAGTACGAATACTTTGACGCCGGTCTGGTGGGCCATGGAGAAGGAAGCGTCATCATGGCACAGCAGTACATCAAGCTGACGGCGCGGGAGATTGTGGCAATCCGCTGGCACATGGGAGCGTACAGCGGGTCGCAGGACTGGGATACGCTCAGTGCTGTTTATGACCGCTACCCGGAAGCCCTGTGTCTGCACTTCGCGGATATGATCGCTACACACTACGACGAAGTTCCTTTCTGAGGATGTAAATGAAGGTACATAACAGAAGTCCCACCGAAAAAGCCCTGCACAAAAATGAACAGTGCAGGCATACGTTCGAGATCACCCACAAGCGGTGTGCGCCGTGCAGTGGCTATGATACGAACTGTGAACGTTACGAAAAAACCAAGGGTGCTGCTGATACAAAAACATCTAAGGTATGAATGAGCCGACACGCACCGCGTCAGCGTGGCGGCTTTTATATGGCGCGGGGCTGAACCTTGAAACGACGCAGGGGGAAACCGCCAGCGGGGCCACACCCCGTCCGCGCCGCTTTGCAGCAGGTATTCATGGAAGCCGGTGCGTTTGTCCATAATTTGACGCACCGACAGGGGCAGAGGGTGCCGTATGGCGGCGTTTCTCCCGTGTAAGCTGGTGCAAGACCACGCTGCCTTTCTGCCAAGCTACGCCCGCATGACGGTGCGGAAACCGATTTGGGCGTGCACGCCGCATGAGCGAAGAAATGCCTTGTCCGATCCACCCAAGCCAAAGGTGGAAGGTCTGCTTGACCAAGACCGACCCGCCGCGCTGCTCTCTTGCGCGGTGGGTTCTGATATGCGGGTGTAGCAAGGAAGTTGTCCGCCGTTCTGATCCCCCATCGGCAGGCAAGCCGGTTCGATTCCGGCCACCCGTGCAAGAAATAAAAGAAGGGAAAAAGTAATGAAGGGACACTACATGACGTTCAGGTGCAGGCTGTGCGGGAAAACATTCACCAACGGCGGAACTGGTGACGAATGGACAGCTCGGAAAGCAATGGCTAATGCAGCGCTTGCCGCCAGCGGGATTGAGCCACCGACAAAACTTGAAAGCCAACCGCTTATGCATGAAACGCATTGCTGCGAAGATGGAAGTTTTGGCGTCGCGGACTTTCTCGGCATGAAGTACAGGGAAGAAAGATGACCGACAGCGAGGTGTAGAAATGACACGGAAAATGAAAGCGATTCTGGTATTGTTCTTCGCGGCTGAGATCGTCAACAGCGCAAAGGTCGGCGTGCTGAAAAGCCGTATTGCAGACCTTGAGACCCAGCGGGATATTTACGCAAGCCGTGCACAGAACTGGATCGACCGGGCTGTAGAGGACGAGGAAGTTATTGATTCTCTGCAAATTCGCCTTGATGAAACAGCGGACAGGAAAATCGAGCTGACAGAGGCAGGTACATTTTTCTGCACGGCATATTGCACAGAACAGTACGAACATATCTGCGGAGAAGGACACGGAATTACGGCCAGCGGACAGCCCATACAGGCAGGCGTCACCGTAGCGGCAGACCAGTCCATTTTTCCATACGGTACGGTTCTGTACATTGAAGGAATAGGAATCCGCATTGTGCAGGACAAAGGTGGTGCTGTGCAGGGCAATCATCTTGACGTGGCTGTGGACACTCATGAAAATGCGCTGGCGTGGAGCGGCTACGGCAATCATAGGGTGTGGATCATCGAGGAGAGCACGAAATGAGCAAAGAGAAGAAAGCAATGGAAGCTCTGACGGAGCTGTATCACGCCGGGAAAATCAGCAAGGGCGAGCTGATGCGCTGGACGGTGGCGATTATCTCCCACAATGCCTACAAGTTTCAGGGCCGAGCGCAACGCTATCGGAACTATTTGCCGGATCACGTGGCAGTTCATGTTAGAAAACAGTATCTCGATTGTCTGAAAAACAAAGAGGCAAAAGATGAAAATAGGCCTGATTGACGTAGACGGTCACAATTTCCCAAATCTCGCGTTGATGCGGATTTCTGCATATCACAAGGAAAAAGGCGATGATGTGGAATGGTGGTGGAGCGACTTTATCCATTACGATATTGTGTATATGAGCAAGATATTTCTGGCACATATAGCCCAGATATTCCAGAGCCTTTGAACGCTGATCGGGTTATAAAAGGCGGGACTGGATATGCAATACAGACCATTGACGGGAAGGAAACCTTTGATAAATCAAAAGACATTGACCTGCCAAAAGAAATAGAAAGGATGTCCCGGACTATTCTATTTACCCGCAGTTTGATTTTGCGGTGAGCATGACAAGCCGGGGCTGCCCGCGAGGGTGTGCATTTTGTCACGTAGCCGCAAAAGAGGGCCGCAGCTCAGTCAAGGTTGCAAATGTGAGCGACTTCTGGAATGGGCAAAAAGAAATACGAGTTCTCGATCCGAACATTACGGCTTGCAGAGAGAAGCGGGAACTTATGGGCCAATACAAGGAAACCGGTGCGCAGATCGTGTTCACGCAAGGTCTTGATATTCGTCTGATAAACGATGCGGACATTGCAGACATAAATGAAATGCGGGTTAAGAACATTCATTTTGCGTGGGACAATCCGGCAGACAACCTAGAGGAAAAATTTAGGCAATACACAAAGCTGGCCCGTCACAAACCGCATGGAAGGTTCGGAACGGTATATGTGCTAACAAACTACAACAGCACCATGAAAGAAAATCTGTATCGGATATACGCTTTGCGCGATATGGGGTATGACCCGTATGTGATGGTATACGATAAGCCGAATGCTCCAAGAGAGATACGACGGCTTCAACGATGGCGTAACAGCCCGATGATCTTTAGAAGCTGCCCAAAGTTTGAGGACTACAAATAAGGTGAACAAGATGAAAAATGAAAAAAGCAGTTATGCCGATGGAACATTGACGAAACGCCCTACATTGAAATGTCCAAAAAGTACAACGTGGATTTCCGCGTGTATGGCTATGAAATGGGTTTGGAGTTCAACAGGGAAATTGAAATCGTGGAGGGCAGGCTTGTAACGAACCGGAGAATCAAATTTAAGGACTACAGATGGGAATGCCCCGATCCGACGCTTGGAGGGTGAGCGGTGAAGATAAAAAGAGCGCTGGAAGAAGTTGCAGCAGAGGCCCAGAAGGATGGATATGGGCTTGAATATATGCGAAACATCCAAGATGGATCGCTTGAAATGAGAATTTTCAAGGGACGATTTGGCGAAAGGGTGACTTTACCCGTCAGGGAAGTGGTCGAGCATGAAACGTCCGGGACAGGGCACAAGCTCATTTTCGATACTTACTTTGCTCTGAAAGATCAATACGAGAGGGACGAAGTATGGATGTGAAGCAGTCTCAAAAGGCAGGAAATAATGCAATTCAAATCCAGCAAACGGTTGTCGGAGACAATAACTATGTTGTCGGAATTGAAATTGAGAACGACAGCCGCAAGCCGAACGACAACCAGCCCAAAAGGTCACTTCTGCGTAGGCTTGTTGCTTTTCTAAATGATATGGTAGCGGCGATTATCGACGCATTGGAGCGGTGAAATGACCCAGTATTGCAGATATTGTTCACTGGCATCCCTGCAGGACGACGATCTAATTTACTGTGAAGCAAGAAAAGAAATCCGGGATAGAAAGAAAATTGTCAACCCGAACCGCTGCAAGCAGTTTGAATTTAATCCGATTGATGTCCTGAACGAAGAAAAGGACTACAGGCCGCGCGAAACGAAAAATAAGAATCCAGAGGGGCAGGTGAGCTTCTTGTAATGGGATTATCAAAATGGCGTCCCAATTTACCACGATCCGATTTAATTCGGCTTTCACTCGTACATAAACGCATGAGCGAAAGTTGAGGAAACATGATTCTTTTTATTATCGGCGCACTGTTTGTACTGATTGCGCTGGCTATCCTGATTTTCTCGGATGATGCAAAAAGAGCCGCGATCATCCCGGCGGTGGTGGCCGTCATTTTTATCGGCATTTCCTGTGTGTCCTATGTCCCTACCGGCTATACCGGCATCGTCACGACCTTTGGCAAGGTTGAGGATGGTACGAAGGATGCAGGCGTTGTGTTCAAAGCCCCGTGGCAGTCCATCGTGAAGATGGATAACCGTGTTCAGGAAATGAGCATGGACTTGTCAGCGTTCAGTTCTGACATTCAGGAGGTCTCCACTAGCGTGGCGGTTGGCTACCGGATCAATCAGGCAAATGCAATGACCATCTACAAAGAAGTCGGCAAAAAGTATGAGGACACCCTGATTACTCCCCGTGTCCTTGAAACGGTGAAAGCCGTGGTTGCCCATTATGATGCAAGCAGCCTGATTTCCAACCGGGATGCAGTCGCTTCCCAGATGGACACGAAACTGCGGGAAGTGCTGGCACAGTACAACATCGACCTGCAGTATATCAGCGTAACCAATTTTGACTTCACCGATACCTTCACCGATGCGGTGGAAGCGAAGGTCAAGGCCCAGCAGGAGAAGGAAAAGGCCGAGACGGACGCCGACAAGCGCCGTGTCGAAGCACAGGCCACGGCGGACGCTGACCTGATCGCAGCCAATGCGGAAGCGGAAAAGTCTAAGGTTGCAGCGGACGCAGAGCTGTACGTTGCAGAGAAAAAGGCGGAAGCAAACCGCGCCTTGAACGACAGCCTGAACAGCAACCTGCTGGAATATTACAAAATCACCGATGTGGAATCCCGCTGGAACGGTGAACTGCCTGCCTACGTTGGCGACGGTAACAGCATTCCAATTATCAACGGCATCAACTGACCTTTTGGAGCCGCCCGGCGCGGCGGCTCCTTTTTATGTGAGCACAGGGAATAGGCCCCGCCCGGTTCAAGCCCGGAAGTGCCCGCCGAAAGAAACTAAGCAGAAGGGAGTAGAAAATGGCAAAGTTCAGCATCATGCTGTTCGGCATTGACAGCTACACGAAAAACAAGATGCAGCTACCGTACAAGCTGGACGCAAAAAGCTCAGATGCAGCACTCCGTGAGGCACGGATGTGCGCAATGACCTTTTATCCGAGGTTTAGGGAAACGGAAAAAACCGGACGTGGAGGTGGTCAGAAGATGAAACTTTCAGGGCTGACAAAGATGGTCAAGCGGCAGCTTGTCTGCAATGTTTTCCATAACGACGAGAGTGATGATTTCTACATTGGAACTGCGTCGGCGATTTACTGCGCTACCGGTTTCCCGCGTCCGCTGAACCGCAACCAGATGGGCGCTATGCTGGGAATCAGCGAGGATACCATGATCGAAAAGGTGGTTTACAACGACTTCGACTGTGCATACAAAATTGATTTTCAGGGTTTCAATCTTGACGACACAATTAAGGATGAAGTCGAAGTGAAGAAACTGGGCATCGGTATTTACTGCAGTGGAGAAATCCTTATCCCGCTTGTGACCGAGGATCGCCACATGGTCGGCATTATCTGTCAGTCGCACCTTGCGCCGCTGGAGGATGAAATTAAGAATAACGGTTTTATCCGCTATTACCAGAGAAAACAAACCGACGGAACGGTTTATTATGTCGTGAAGAACGGCATGAGGGTACGAGCCGCCGTTATGGCATATACGGTGCCGGACTACGCAGAAGCAAAGCTGCAAGAACTGGTTGCAATGCTGGCAGAAACTCACATCGGTGAACAGGAAGAACCGGAACAGACGTTCGATGATTTGAACGCCGAAAAGGATTCCGAGCAGCAGGAGTAATAAGAAGGAGAAACGACCATGAGCAAGATTTTGAAAGCACAACTTTGGGCAATGTGAAAAATGGCGGCATCTTCAAGGCGCTGGGCAAAGAGTTTGTGAAGCTGGATGCAGACGAACACGGTTGTCTGGTGCTGGCAAAGGACATTTGGACGAAAATGCCGTTCCGTGACGGCGACGACCCGGAGTGTCCCAACGATCTGCGCCGGAGCGATGTTATGAAGTATCTGGGTAACTGTCTGGCAGAGTTTACCGAGAAGGGTACGCCGCTGGATACTTTTATTCCGTTCAAGATCGACCTGCAGGACACAACCGGACAGACCGAATACGGAACCGTTGAATACAGAATCGGCCTGTTGACCCTGCGTCAGTATGGAAAGTATTGGCGGCTGATCCCGAAGGTAGATACGCCATGGTGGCTGGCAACGCCTTTCGGTACGCCGAATTGCTCTCCGGGCGCCAGCAACGGCCACTACGTCTGGTACGTCAAGTCTGATGGGTCCGACGACCACTGGTACTACGGCGACACCTGCGGTGTTCGCCCCGCTTTGTACTTCCCCTCTACACTCTGGGTCTCTACCAAGGATGAAGGAAAAACCGGGTTTTGCCTCGCCGATGTTCCACTGGATAATCTGCTGGCTGAAATCAAGAGCCGAGTGGAGGAATGACCATGGACGTTATCACAAAGGATGTCCGCGCTCTGGCAAAGAAGGAACTGGCAGCGGCAAATCGCCGCTTTCGGATGTTTGCAAGTCCGCATGAAGGGTATGCGGTAATTCGGGAAGAACTGGACGAACTGGTAGACGAGGTGCGGAAGCTCCACTTTGGCTTGACGATCCAGCTCTGGCGGAATGTCAAGAGAAACGAACCCATGAAGCGAGAGCACCTGAATCTCATTTATGATACGGCAATCCATGCAGCGGTGGAAGCTATTCAGCTGGCAGCAATGGTCAAAAAGTACGAGCGCAGCCAGCGGCACAACTGGCCGGGCGGCAAGGTGCCGGACTATGGAACGGAGCCTGCACCTCTGGAAAAGAAAGGCGGGGAAAACGGCATGATTTTGGCAAGGGACGATATTGAAAAGGCTGTCAGCTGGTGGGCTGGGAAGCTGCTGGATCACCAGCCGCACAGCAACGGAGACGACAGCTTTACCTCTGTTACAGCGTGCTTCCTCGCAGATATGGCACAGCAGGACATTACGCTGGATCAGGTGAACGCATTCAAGGCGGCGTTGACAAAAAGCATTGAGGAATACGCGAAAAGCATTCCAGCTTTCGGCTTTTCCATCGGGAGCGATTACGGCCCGTGTAAAATGCTGGCTGATGCTGCTGACGAAGCGGGTATCGGTAGAGCAAATTTCCCCTTCAAGACAACAATGTTTTTCACTGAAAAAGAAGGAATTTTGGTGCGTGATGGCTATGGCGCCCTGCCTGTCAGGATTTGTTGAGGTGACAAGATGAATGTCAAAAATAAGGTCCCAGCAGAGGTCGAGACTGTGACCATCACCATGAGCCGGGAAACGGCACAGGCTGTGAAGCAGGCGTGCGAAGAATACCTCCGGTTCCGCATGGGCCAGTTTGAGGACTTCACCAATGAGGTTTGCTGCTGGGATTATGTGGACAAGATGGAAAAGCAGTGTCACACGACCGAAGAACGAAAGCAGTTTCATAAAGACCACGAAGCGGATTTTCTCAAGTGTATGCGGCTTCGTAACCAGATGCGGCAGGGCATGGACGCACTTTGGAGACAGAATGTTCCGCCTGCATCTATCGACACAACCATGAAAGAAGCATACAGAGCAGAAACCGTTTGGCTGACGATCCGGTACGCGCTTGCGTGGCACGACTTCCCGGAGGGTGGACAGTGGGTCGATTTCTATGAACCGATGAACCGTTCGGATCAGCCCATGCCGAAAGTGGAACTGAAACTGAAAGGCGAAGAAAAATGACGATCACAACATACCCGGACGGTCATTCCGTCCAGCAGGGAACACCGGAAGAACTGGCGCAGTTCATTTTCGCGGCGACGGAGGTTCAAACCTTGCAAAAATTCAAAAGTCTGGTTGAGGCAATCCCGGCGGAAACGGAGAAACAAAGGGATGTTGTGGTAACAATACCGGATTGCCCAAGAAGAAGCGAACGCCCAGAAAGAAAGCGGGAAAAGAAAATGGAAGAAAAACGTCTGGTTGATGCAAACCATTTCATGCAGGTACTCAAGAACATAGAGTATGCACTGAAAGGGGAGCTGACACACGGGAAAATCAAAACCAGTGTAGTGCAGATGATCGAGGGCAGTTTGAATGCCGAACCGACCATTGCCCCGGAGAGCCTGCAACCGCTGACATACAACGAGAACCGGGACTACGTAGACTGCGACGAATTTATTTGCCACAAGTGCGGCATTCACGTTGAGGACTGGAAGCAAATCAAAATCGACCCGGACGACGGGGAGAAAGAACTTTGCGAGTACACGTTTAAGCACTGCCCAGAGTGCGGCGCAAAAGTCACTTTACACAAAAGCTGTGAATTTTGCAGGTGGCATTTGCGGGACGGGACGTGTTTCAACAAACATCATTCTCAGCCCGTGACAGGCCGGGAAGCTTCCTGCTGGAACTGGGAGGAACGTGAGTGATGGAAAAAGAGTGTTTCACCTGCGCATGGCATGATAACTTTTCATGGGTGTGCTTCAATGGAAATTCTGAGCATCGGGCGGATTTCACAGACCCGGAAGATAGCTGCCCTGTGTGGGAAGGAAGGGAAGATAGTGATGAAAAAGAAGAAAAGTGAGTTCGGCGCTTACGCTATCGGCTGGCTGTACCTGCTGGCACCGGTGATTATTCTTGCCGTGGTGCTGGTGGTAAAGTATTTTATTGCAGCATCCGACCTGCCGGATTGGTTCAAATTCGCCCTGCTGAAATAAGCAAGACAAGCCCTCTACCTTATATATAAAGAGCGTCCGTCGTTAAATTGCCGCCCTGACGAGGCGGCAAGGGGCTTGTATATCGGAGCTAAACTAAGGGACATTCTGAGAAATCAGAGAGAAAACAGGAGCTTTTCCCCGGCGGGGAAAAGGAGTGCAGAGGGAAAACGAGGGCAGCGTTCTGATGGCTTGCCGGGAGCAGGATCGTAGGGAACGCGGCCCGGTGTTGTTCCTCTGCATCGTTCCCTTCTCGTGTTTGTGGTTCAAGATTCAGAAAATTCCATGACATGTACGGAAAGGAGGACGTGGAGAGTATGGCCGCGGGTTTCAGAGTACGAGAGCAAAAATTTATCTGCGGCAAGGACTATGCCACGGCTGACACCATGCAGGTGGATTTTTTCGAGATCACGGAACAGCAGCACAAGGCCAGCACCCGCAAGAAAAAAGAGCTGGCAAGCTCCATTGCGAAGGAAGCGTACAATTTGCGAAAAAGCGGACGGTATTTAGAGCTGTTGGTTCAGCGCAACTTCCACAAGAGCGATTATTCCGTTACATACACCTATGACGATGAACACCGGCCAGACCCGGCGGATACAAAGCGCGTGGATAAGGATTTTTCCGCCGCCATGAAAAAGTTATACCGGATGTGCGACAAAAAAGGCATTCGGCACCCGAAGTGGATCGTCGTGCATGAATACTCGACGTATGTTGACGGGGTGTGGGTGGGAAAGCACCATCACCACGTCATTATGCAGCGCGTTTATGGCCTGACCCGTGAAATGGTTGAGGAAGCGTGGAGCGGGCGCGGCATGGCCCGTTGTGAACCTCTGCACTTCGATCATGGCTACATCACGAGCCTTGCAAAATACATCATGAAGAACGTGCGGTGCAAGCGCCATTGGCGGCAGAGCCGCGGGCTGAAACCGCCGAAAATGCCCCGCCCGAACGATGGGAAAATGAGCCGCAGTAGGTTGAAAGACGTTTGCGAGAACCGTCTGGAAGATCGTGCATTCTGGGAGAAAATGTACCCCGGATACACCCTGCATTACTGCGAACCTATCATCACCGGCAACAACACCCGGCACCTGATCGTGCGCCTATATCGCAAAGAGACCGGGATGCAGCAGAACAGGAGGAACCGGCCTTGAGTATGAGGATGGAACTCTCCGACCTGCCGCCAAAGTATCGGGCACAGGCAGAAGCGCAGATTGCAGCCAGAAGCAGAGCAAAAGCACCGACGCTGGAAGCCGTGGCCGCAGCCGCCAAGAAAACAGGACGGGAGTTTGACAGCAGGGGCGAGTACGACTACTACATGGGAATAATTCTGCCTAAAGTCCAACGGGGCGAGGTTGTGAAGGTAGAATCACACCGCAGGTTTACCATGTTGCCGGAAAAAGAGTACGGAAATGTGAAACTCCCGGCGATGCACTATACACCGGATTTTGTGCTGACCTACGCAGACGGCACAGTTGAGGTGGTAGAGGTGAAAAGCAAATTCACCCGGCGGCAGCAGCGTGATTATATCCACCGCCGCCGTATGTTCATCGACCTTGTGGCGGAGCCGCGGGGCTGGCGCTTTGTGGAGCACATTACCCCTGATACTGCCGCTGAAATCAAAGCATGGAAGAAGTGCGCCCAACAGACCAAAAGGAAAGGATGAAACAGCATGAGTAGAGGAATCCCAAGGGCAGTGTCTATGCATATGGCACAGAATGCCTTTGCCCGGTGTGCCGAAAAGGTGAACACCAGAAAGAATCTGACACTGAACAGGCAGGCCGTTGGCGAGGTGGTGAGCTACTGCACCATGATCGCCGCCAATGACACGTTGGATTTTGACAGGAACAAGCAGGAGCGGCTTTGCACGGAAATGAACCACCGGGCAGAGGTGTACACAGTTGAAATGAGCGCCTACGGGCAGCCGAAAGCCCGCGAGAAGCTGAGAGAACGCACGGCACCGATGCTGGATAAGCCGTTTATCCTTCCGGCGGGGCAGTACCCGCGCAAACAGCGTGAAAAGGACGCACTGGCCGAACGGCGGGCCGCTGGGGATCTCGTGATCCGATTCTTCATCGAAGCGCTGGGTTCTATGGGCTATGATCGTGTCCAGATCAACAGCACTGTGGAAGAAGCCAGAAAAAACTATGAACAGTTCCTTGAATGGGCAAAAGACGGGGAATATGTGGCGTATACCAAACTGGGCCGGTGTGTTGCCCAGATGACCGGAGGGAGCGCGGAGGTTGCGCGTGTGCCCGGTGCAGGGCCTATCTTCTCGACAGAATTTTGACGGTACGGAGCGTAGGAGGGCAAAATGCAGGCAGAAGAAACGAAAATGATTTTGCGCTACTTTGGCGGGATTGAAGCACAGCTTGATGATGTCAACATTGAGCTGGCGGAACTGCGAGACCGCTACAATCCAATCAAGGGCATTGCCATGGACGGGATGCCGCATGGCAGCACGCCGGGAGACAGTACGGCGTCGCTGGCCGTGAAGCTGGCCGATGATGTGGAGTGCCAGCGCAGGGAAAATGAACTTCGTGTTCGGCAGGACGTTCTCCGCGCGGATCAGACCGCGATCCGGGGGCAATTAGACCGGCTGAACAGTCGTTACAAAACGATTCTGTGCGGGCGGTACGTCTACGATGATCCGTCGTTACAAAAAGGCTGGAAAACCATAGCCCGCGAACTGAGAAAAACAGAGATCACCGCCCAGCGGTGGGAAAAGTTCGCACTGGCCGTTCTGGGTTCCATGCTGGATGAAGTCCCGATGGTCGAAGAACTGCTCTCACGCGCGTATGACGCGCGCGATTAAAAGGGGCTGTAAAATGGCTTATGCCTGATTTTTGATAGAAAATCTACGAAAACGGGGTCTTAGAATCGAATTTCGGCGTTCTTAATTCGTGCCAGAAAGGCCATATAGGGTAGAGAATGAAGCGAATTTATGCGCGTGCAGAATGAAGGGCTTCCGCGAAACCTCCGAACCGCTCAGAAAAACAAACTTGCGAATCGTCAAAAACAGAAATCCCCCGGCGGGTAATTCCGTCGGGGGATTTCGTGCGTTTACGGTTCGTTTTTCTTGATGATGATTTTGGGAACGGTGGGCGGTTCGCCGTGCTGCTTCATGTACTCGGCAATTTCGTCCGGCAGGCCGACAGGAAAACCGTTTTCGTCCAGCGGCCCGTCATACCCGGAAAAGTCCACCACATGAACCGTTGGCGGCTCCTGCAGGGTGCCGCAATACTGGCCGTCCTCATAGTTTACATCCGTGACACGATTCCAATAGCCAATGTCGCCGTGCTCAGTCTGGGCGGCTTCCATTGCGGCGTGAGCCTGTTCCTCGGTCAGTCCGTCGAACGTGGCGCGTGTGCCGTCGGCAAAACTGGCAACCAGACGCCAAGGTGCAAAAATTCGACTTCGTTCGTAAAATGCCCCCTTTTTTGCAAATTCGTTGTTGGAATTGAACTTTTCGTGATGAAAAGCCCAATTTCGTTAGTGAAAGTATATCACAAGATGCCCCGGCATGGAACCGGGGCACGGGTCATTCTTGTTCCTCTAAGCGCTTGCGAAAGGCTTTGTTCACGGTGTCGTACTGCTTGTTCAGAATATCGTTGCCGTGGTCGTACTCGTTTGCCCATGAAAGCAGCTTGTCGGCCAGACACCGGCAGGCAGCCGCCATGCAGGTGCAATATTCGTTGTGGGTGTTGGGCAGGGGAAAGCTGTTCAGAATGTACATTTCATCGAAAACCGTGTGCCGGACTTCAATGCGCCCGTTCCAGATCGTTATGTTGATGGTGGCTAAGTGGCGGCAGGAAGTGACCCTGTGCAGGACTGAGAGAAAGTATTCGTTTGGTGTCATGGTTCGTTGCTCCTTTTCGTGGTGGGTGATGTTCAGCGTGCCGGGCGGTGCTGGAAGATAAAGCCGGGGTTGTGTTCGGTCATCCATGCAACGGCATGGTCGGCTTGATCCTTGAGGAAGCGCGGCGCATATACTTTGCCCATGCCGCGGGTGCCTTTCCATGGATTGCAAAGCGTGAAGCGCTTTTCGTTGGGGCCTTTGCAGTAAATGAAGTAGTACATTCGTTTCGTCCTTTCGTGATTCATGATTCACCCCGGCGGGGCGGTCTGTCAGCAGATGCTTTGTGCGATTTCGTGCAGCGTCTTTTCCTGATCCCGGAGATAACGCGCATTGTCGGCAGCGTGGATGAACTTCGGGGAACTGTCCTCGTTCGTTTCAAGGGCAAGCCTTTCCCACGCTTCAATTTCGCTGTTGCGGTACTTCGTGGAAGTGAGAAGGTAGAAATACAGGGTGTTCCACTGGTCATTGGTGAGGGTGACGGTGCGCAGACCGCCGCCGGATTCAGTGCTTTGCTGTTTGGCTGTCATGGTTCATATCTCCTTTTCGTGTTTTGCGATGCTCCCGACATTTATGCCGGGAAGATGGGGCGGGGCCGCTTTCGTGCGGTGCGGCCCTGCTGGGGTGTCCGCTTTTATTATTCGCTTTCGTTGCCGTCCAGAAACTCCATGACGCGGTGCGCTGCATATTTGGCGTTTGCGGTAAGCTGGCGCTGCCAAGCGCCCTGACTGGGTGCCCACCGGAAACCGTTCTCTTTGAGCATGGCGCGGGTTTCATCGTCCGGCTTTCCGGGAAAGATGAATTGCACGCGCATGATTTCGTTGTTCTCGCGGTAGGTGTAGCCGTCGTGTTGATCTTCAACGGGGCCAGACACCGCAGCGGCTTGTGCCTTGTCGAGTTCGTCAAGGCGGGTCTGAATCCGTTTGATCTTGCCGCGGATACTGGTCAACTCAAAATCGCCGTAGGGCTTGCGGTATAGGCTCATTGAAAAAGCGTCCGGGTTGGTGAGCGTGTCGGCTGCCGCGTCGCTCATGTTGGAATAGCCACGCAAGGTTTTGTGCTTCCGGTAATAGGCATTGGCGCCCTTGCAGTATTCGAGCAGGTCTTGCTCTTTGTTTAGCTGATCCGTGAGCAGTTCGCGGGCGTGGGGGTCGGCCAAATCAACGGGGCCGGTGCCAACGGCCTTGATTTTCGTCAAGATGGCTTCGATTTCTTCATATTCGCACCAAAGCGAATCCTCGCGGGCGTTCTGTTTCTGCTTCTTCCGCACCGGGAAGTTGCCAGCACCGCACACCAGCACAGAGGGGCAGCTTGCACCGTTTCGGTTGTGGTCGTCCGTCCACTGTGCAAGGCGGCGGGCGTAGCTGTCAAGCAGCGCGTCCAGCTTTTCGTGATAGTATGGGCTGACTTTCTGCTTCTTTTCTTCGACCAGAGCGGCAGCTTTGTCCACGCTGGCACGGTATTCTCTGGTTGCGTAGCCGTCCGGGTAGGTGCTCATGCTGCGCATATCGTGGGAAGCACGGGCCAGATTTTCGTTGATGGGATAGTATGTTGTCATAATTCGTTTGCTCCTTTTTGTGTTTCGTGTTGTGCCTTTTGGCTGGGATCGGGTCGCTTTACGGTGCGGCCCGTCAAGGTATCCGGCGCGGATCAGATGCACCACGGCGCGGCGTTGTACGCTGCATTCTGCTGGGCGGCGAATGCGTACAAGTGGTTTGAAGTCTTTACAAGTGCTTTCTGTAAATTCGTGTCTGCCGTGGCCTGTTCTTCGCACTGGTAAATGTAGCAGTCAAGCAGCTTCAGGAATTTGAAGAAATCAGCATCGAGAAAATAATGCTTGTTGTAGTCCAGACGGTGCAGCAGGTGCGGCACATTGTCCGGCATGGCTGGCACTTCGTCGGTTTCGTCCGGCTCTGCCTTATAGCGCCCTTCATACGCGGCTTCGTTGTGCCGGTACAGAACGGGGTAGATTCGGCGGTCGTCATACAGAAAATCGTGCGGGTATCTGCAAGCGCCCAGCGCGTCGCGCAATTCGTCGGCGGCGGAAAGCTGGCACATTTCGGATTGATTGAGCAGGTACGCCAGACCGTGCGCAACGGTGGCGATGTGGGCGGGGGAAAGCATCATGCAAGACATAAATTCAAGCCTCCTGTTTTCGTTTTTCGTGTTTCGTGACGATCCCCCGGCGGGGTGCCGGTGGGAAGTGGGGCGGGGCCGCTTTGAGCGGTGCGGCCCTGCTGGGGTCTCCGTTTCGTGTTATGCAAAGCAAAGCTGCTGCACGGTGGGAACCATTTCGGGGGTCTTTGCCTTTTCAAGATCGTCAAGGGCCATCACAAACGCGGCGGCTTCGCGGTCACTGCTGATAAGGTCGCCCATGTATTTATTGAACTTCTGGACGGTGGCGGCAAACTGGGCATTGTTTGCGCTCATTTCGTCGAACTTGTCCACGGCGTCGTAAAACTCGCCGCTTTCGTGGTCGTCGTCGGTCTGGTACAGGCGGGAATAGTTCTTGACGAAAGCGTTTTTCAGTTCTTCCATGTCCGGCCCGGCGGGTTTCGTTTCGGCTTTCTTTGCCGGGGCCTTTTTGGCGGTGCGCTTCGTGGCCTTTTTCGTGGGAAGCGGATCGGCGTGCACCAGTTCCGGCAACTCGTGGTGTTCTTCGGTGATGACCGGGGCGGGGGCTTCGGCCTTTGCCTTTTCGGCGGCTTCCTTTGCGGCTTTGGCTGCTTTCCGTTCGGCTGCCAGTTTCTTGTTATACTCGATGATTGCGGCGGTCGATCCAAACCGGCCAGCCGGGGCGGGCTTGCTGCTTTCAACCTGTAAGCAACTGAACAGGTGCGATTTCGTGGGGTAGTAATGCGGATCGGGAGCCGCTTCCTTGCCCTCTGCCGCTGCTTTTTCTCGCTGCTCTTTGCTGGGCTTCGTGGTGTACTTCCAGAGGTAGCAGCAAACAAGATGCTTTTCACCCTTTTTGACGCTCTTACCCTCTTTCTTCCAGTGGTCGAACGTGTGCAGCTCGTCGGCAGCAAGCATGATTTCGACATCGGCCACGGTGGCGGGCTGTTCGTTGCCGTTCTCGTCGGTGGTTTTGCAAGCGGCGGCAATGGCGGCGATCTCGTCCGGGGTGTGGTGCGCGGTGGCGATGGCGTGCAGGGTGGCAGGGTCAAGCCGGGCGGCTTCGTTGCGGATGATCTGATTGTTCGTCATGGTAAATACTTCCTTTCAATTTTTGTTGTGGTTCTTCCCGGCGGGGCTGGGTGGATGGGATCGGGTCGCTTTTCGGTGCGGCCCGTCAAGGTATCCGGCGGGGGTCAAATCGTGTACATATAGCCGCGGTATGCACATTTCAGAGCAAGCCGGGCATGGTCAATCCCGTTTTGTACAAGATCGGGGCGGCGGGTGTATTTCATTTCCCGGCGCAACTTCTGGATGATGTGCCGCTGGTAAATGATTTCGCTGGCGGTCTCGATGGGGGTTAATTTGGTCAACATGGTTCGTTCTCCTTTCGTTCAGCGATCCAGACCGCAAGCGGCAAGTGCGCGGGTGATGATGTCAATTTCCATCTGGCCCCACTGGGCACGCTTGAGTGTGTCGGCCAGTGCGTCAAGGTCGATGTCCTGCAGATCGGCGGGCTTGATGGCTACAACGTCGCCGTTGCCCCGCACATATTCGGCGGCGTCTTTCTTGCTGGCGGCGGGGACGGTGACGCGGAAAACGTCCTTCCCGTCGTCCAGATACACGCTGTAAACGTTCAGTTTCTTCATGGTCGTTCCTTTCGGCTCGTGGTTCGTGTTCGTCTTTCTCCCGGATGTTTCCGGGGTGGTGGGATCGGGTCGCTTTACGGTGCGGCCCGTCAAGGTGTCCGGCGGGGGTCAATCTTCGGTGCAGTCGTTGCAAAACAGGGCATCAATAACGCGGTCGTCGGTGAAGTCGTCCGGGGTGCCGTTGGCATCGATCACCAGATTTACACGGCTGTAAATCTTCAATTCGGTTTCGTTGTCCACGGTAAAAAACCAGTCGTCACCGTCCAGCGCGTCGGTGCACCAGACTTCAACGGCGTTCCCGTCGTCGGTGGCGGTCATGCCCTGCACAATGGCCGGGGCGATGTACCGGCCCAGCGGGCCGACGGTGTAGGGGCAGACGGCAGCGGCGCGGGGCGCGCCTGCCAAAAGGGCAGCAGCCAGAGCGGCGGCGGTGATAATTCGTTTCATGGTTCATATCTCCTTTTTGCTTTCGTGGTGTGTGTTCGGCTTTCTCCCGGACGCTTCCGGGGTGGTGGGATCGGGTCGCTTTTCGGTGCGGCCCGTCAAGGTATCCGGGGCGGGGTCAAGCCCGCTTCAAGCTGCATTCCCACCGGGTCAAACTCCCGGCGGCGTTTCGTTCGGCACGTTCGCGGCCTTTCCGGGTGGCGGTGATCTTGTCCGGGGCGGCAACGGTGAAATACTGTTGCTTGCCGCTGGTATCGGTGCAAGTGAAAAACCATTTTGCATTGCTCATTGTGTGCGCTCCTTTCGTTATGCGTAAATCAGATTGAACGCTTCAACGGCGTTCCACTGTACAGCGGTTTCGTATTGAACCGCTTTCGCGGCGTTCTGGTCGCCGCCGTTGATCTTCAATGTGTTATAGAACACATCAACCAGCGCGGATTTTTGCCGCTCCCGCTCCCGCCATGCGTCCCACTGTCCAGCATCGCAAACCTTGACGGCCCACGATTCATAGTTGAGCGGGGACAGGGTTTCAAGGTGCAAACCCTTGCACCGGTTCAGCGTGGCGGTGATCTTCCCGGCATCCTCATACGTCGGCGCGGTGACGATGTAGCACGGGACGGCGGCGCGGGGCTGCTTCTCGATGCTCCACCCGTGGCGGGCGGCGATCTGGTTTAACTTTCGGTCAAGTGCTGTCATGGTGTCGGCTCCTTCTGGTTTTGATTCACCCCGGCGGGGTGGTGGGCATGGGTTGCTTTGTTGAGCGGTGCAGCCCTTGCAAAGTGTCCGCTTGACTTTACCGGCGGAAACTGGTAAAATCATTGCAAGATGAGCTGTTCAAATCCCATCTTGCGAGCTGTCAACCGGTGGTGCGGTTGGCGGCTTTTTTCTTTGCCCATTCAGCCATGAGCGCGGCCCAAACGGCACGCTTGACGGCTTTCGGCAGCTCGAAAAAGTGTTTATTCATGCGGCTTTTCTCCTTTCGGCTTATTCAGCTTGCAACCCTGTACCGTGTCGCCTGCTGTGGCACTACTCTAGCACGGTACAGGGTTGATTGTCAAGCCCTATACCGTGCTTTCTGCGTTTTGCACAAAACACTATACCGTGCTTTTGTGCAAATTGACACTGTACAGGGTTGGGCGAAAATGCTATATTTTATATATAAAAATAAACAGGGGTAATATTATGGCTGTATCAGCAAGAAAAAGACTGAATAACGACAAATACAACGCAAAATGCACGCAAATAAACCTGAAACCGTTGACACCGGAAGCAAATGCAATAAAAGCCGCGGCAAAAGCGTCCGGGCAAAGCATACAGGGATATATTTTACAAGCCGTGCGGGAACGTATGGCAAAAGAGGGCCAGCCGTTGACGCTGGACGACTTGCCGGGGGCTGATTCCGTGGGCGGCGATTCCGTGAAACCGTGAAAAGCGGGGAAGAAGGGGGACTATAGGGGGTTACTGGGGCGGCATATAGCCTAGTTAACCCTTACCACTGCAGCGATATGCCGTTAAGTGAAGAATCTGACCCCTTCGGCAAACAGCAAAAACAGCCCTGCACCGGGGCGACAACAGCAGCAGAAAAGGCCGGGACGACCGACGCACAACGCGCCGCCGCCCCGGCCTTTTTCTTTTTGCCCGCTTTGCCGGGTCGCTCACACTGCACCGCCTGCAGCAGCCAGCGCCCGCCGCGCACCACCTGCAGCGGCCAGCACCCCGCCGCCCGGCCTGCTGCATACCATGCCAGCGCCGCCCGCCTGCCCTATGCCAGCATACAGCAGACCGCCGCGCCATACTGCACCGCCTGCACACTGCCAGCCCTAAAGCAGCCAGCACCGCCCGCCGCCTTGCCGCGCCTGCCCGATGACGCCGCGCCCGGCCTGCTTTGGGGCGGATCGCTGGCCCGATGACCCCGCCCGCCTGCCGGATCGCCGCCGCGCTGGCGCCGCCCGGCCCGCCGCGCCGCCTCTTGCAATGACCCCGCGCACACCGCCCGGCGCCGGGCCGATGACCACGGCCTGCCCGCCCCCGCGCCCGTAGGTACTGGGAGGGGCGTTTCAATCCTTTACGGGTCCGAAAGCCCGAAAATTTTCTAGGTATAAAGGGATTTTTGCCCTTCCCCGGTAGGGGGCCTGAAAAAATTTAGGGGGGATTTTTTGAAGAAAATTTTCAAAATGATGTATCGTGATGCCTTTTTCCTGCTATAATCGGTACAGTGATAGGTGCGAAGCTCCATGACATTCCGTCGTGGGGCTTTTTCTTTTGCGTGTATTTTGGAAACGGGGTGCAGGAGTGATGCCGGATGCCGAAGCGGAACGACAAGCGCGACACCGCCAAGGCTGAGTATGTCAAGCGGCGGCGGTCCGGCGAGAAGATCAATCTCAAGGACTTTGCCAACGAACAGGGCGTGACCTATGGCACGGTCCGCAATTGGAAGAGAATCGACCAGTGGGAGGATGCCATAGAGCGCAAGCGCGGCGGGCAACCCGGCAACAAGAACAGCCGGGGGAAGAAGAATGCAAAGGGCAATCCCGGCGGCGGTGCGCCGGACGGCAACACCAACGCCGAGAAAGACGGCGCATATAGCACGATTCACCTTGAACGTTTGAGCCAAGAGGAACGGGACTGGCTGGATCAAATGCCGACCGGTGCCAGCGAGAACAACATTTATGAACTGAAGCTGCTGCGGATTCAGCAGCGGCACATCATGGAACGGATTGCAGAGTATGAAAGCTGCGACCCGGAAACGCTGTTCACTGCATCCATCACCGATATGCGAAAACCGGGAAAGGACAAAGACGGGAAGCAGGTGGACGGGGCTGTACAGAAGATGGTCATGAATAACAAAGACAGTGCCTTTGTTCGAGTGACCCAGCTGCGGGAGGCCCTGAACAAGGTCTCTGGCAGAATTATTTCTCTGACCACACAAATCCGTCAGCAGGAGGAATTTGAAAAACGGTATGCTCTGGAACTGGAACGCCTTGACATTGCAAAGATGCGGGCGACCGGTGAGGTGGATGTAGACCCGGAGGGAGGGACAGAGGATGAAACTGTACACGACTAAGATCGTTGCACAGTATCTCGACCTGTCCGAACGCCGGGTGCGTCAGCTCCGAGACGAGGGCGTGCTGGAAGAAAAAGCCCCCGGCCTGTATGACCTGCGTTCCAGTGTCCGGCGGTACATCAACTACCTGCGGGGCGACGAGGGCGGCAAAGCTGACCTCAACGAGGAACGGGCGAAGCTGACCAAGGAAAAGCGAATCGCCGCTGAAACCGAAAACAAGGTTCGCAATGGGGAACTGTACCGGAAATCTGACATCACGGTTGGAATGACCACCGTTGTTATGAATCTGCGCTCAAGGCTCCTTGCCCTGCCCAACAAGCTGGCTGCAAACATTGCCAAGCTGGACGGTGACGAGGGCAAGATCATGGACTTACTGCAAAGTTCCCTCTATGAGATCATGGAGGAATTTTCTAATTATCAGGTGGCGTTGCAGCCGCCAAAGGATGATGAAGAAGATGAACAAGACGGAGAAGAAACCGGATAAGCCCGGCGGCACTTGCAAGCACTGCCCGTGGGGCAAACGCATCCACAAAAGGCTGATCCTGTGTATGTTCCCGGCCTGTGTAAGAGGTGAACCGAAACGTGAAGAAAAAACGGATCGTGAAACTTGAGCCGCAGACCGTGGAACTGTTCGCCGAGATTCTGAGTAAACTACGCCCGCCGCCGCCCCTGACAGTCAGCCAGTGGGCGGACAGATACCGGGTGTTGTCCGCAGAATCCAGCGCAGAACCGGGACGGTGGCACACTGAGAAAGCCCCGTATCAGCGGGCCATCATGGATGCCATCGGTGATCCTCACGTCCGTTCTGTCGTCGTCATGTCGGCGGCGCAGATCGGAAAGACAGATGCTTTCATCCTAAATCCGCTGGGCTACTACATGGACTATGCACCCTGCCCGGTGATGTGTATGCAGCCTACCCTTGACATGGGGCAGACGCTCTCAAAAGACCGTATCGCTCCCATGATCCGGGACACGCCCCGGCTTACCGGTCTGGTGGACACCAAAAGCCGGTACGCTGGCAATACCGTCATGAAGAAAAACTTCCCCGGCGGGCACATCACCATTGTTGGCGCAAACAGCCCGTCGAGCCTTGCCAGCCGCCCCATCAAAGTACTGCTGGCGGACGAGATCGATCGCTACCCCAAGAGCGCAGGAACGGAGGGTGACCCTCTTGATCTGGCAAAGAAACGCCAGACGACCTTTTGGGATTACAAGACCGTCATGGTCAGCACGCCCACCATCAAGGGAGACAGCCGCATTGAGGACGCCTACCTTCTTTCTACACAAGAAGAATGGAACGTGCCCTGCCCGGAATGTGGGGCATACCAGCCGTTCCTCTGGGAGAATGTCAAGTTCGACAAAGACGACCTCGACAAGGGAATTGGATATGTCTGCAGGGAATGCGGCTGTGTATCAAATGAATACCGCTGGAAAGAGCAGGGAAAATATGGCAAGTATGTTGCCGCAAATCCCGGTGCAGAATCCAGAGGCTTCCACCTGAACACGCTGGCTTCAACCTTTGTTGGCTGGAAAGAGATCGTGACGAAGTTCATCGAAGCGAAAATCGCCCTCGATCATGGCAACCCGGAACAAATGAAGGTCTGGGTGAACACAGAGTTGGGCGAGACGTGGGAGGAACGCGGCATTCAGTTGGAGGACATCGAGCTGTTCAACCGCCGCGAAATCTACGCCGCAGAGGTGCCGGATGATGTTCTGTACCTCACTGCTGGTGTTGACGTGCAGGATGATCGCTTTGAAGTTGAAGTGGTCGGCTGGGGCGAGGGCACAGAGAGCTGGGGCATTCGCTACCAGAAAATCTTCGGCGATATGCTTTCGGATCAGGTATGGGACGATCTGGACAACTTCCTGCTTCGGACATGGCACAAGGCGGACGGCACGGCATACCCGCTGTTGGCGACCTGCATTGATTCCGGTGGACACCACACCGATGAAGTTTACCGGTTTGCAAAGGAACGGCTCAACCGGCGCATCTTTGCCATTAAGGGCATGGGCGGCGCAGGAGTGCCGTTTATCCGCAACCCGTCCAAGAACAATCGTGTTCGGGCAGACCTGTTCATTCTGGGCGTTGATGCTGGCAAAACGACTATCTATCAGCGTTTGGAAGTCAAGACGCCCGGCCCGAACTACTGCCACTTCCCGTCAAATGAGGAAGCAGGCTACACCGAAGAATACTTCAAGGGCCTAACAGCTGAGAAGAAAGTGGTGCGGTTCGTCAAGGGCCATTTGAAAGAATACTGGGAAATCAAAGATAAAGAGCATAAACGAAACGAGCCGCTGGATTTGCGCAATTACGCAACCGCGGCTCTTGCTATTTCTCGCCCTGTGCTGAAAAAACCGGATGCAGACGGAACGCCTGCCCAGCCGGTCAAGAAATCACGGGGTCGTCGTCAGCTTTCGGGAGGTATCTAAATGACAGGAATTACGCTGGAGACAGCACAACGGATGCTGGACGTTTGGGTAGCCGCCGAAGAGAGCGTATCGCACGGCCAGAGCTACCAGATTGGCAACCGGTCGCTGACCAAAGCCGACCTGACGCAGATCGGTAAACGAATCGAATACTGGTCGAACAAAGTGACGGAACTTTCTCAGCAGAGGAAGGGCCGGAACCGGATGGGGCATTTTGTGCCGCGTGACCTGTAAGGAGAGTAGAAGATGGGATTCTTCGATACCCTGCTCACGGCGATTGCCCCGGAGCGGGCAGTAAAACGTGTTGCCGCACAGACGGCAATACGGGCAATCAATTCGGGATATTCCAACTATGGCGCAAGTCTGCACAAGAAATCTATGCGTGGCTGGATGTGGCACGGTGGAAGCCCGAAAGAGGACATCGAAGATAATCTTCGCGTCCTGAGAGAGCGGAGCAGGGACGCTTATATGGGCGTCCCGCTGGCAACCGGTGCCATCAAAACCATGCGCACCAATGTAGTGTGCGGCGGTCTGACCCCGACACCGCAGATCGACAACGCATTTTTGGGCATTTCAGACGAGGAAGCCCAGAAAATCAATGAACAAATTGCAAGAGAATTTGCTCTGTGGGCCAATAAGCCGACCTGTGATGCGGACCGCATCGACAATTTCTACATGTTGCAGCAGTTGGCATTTACGGGATTTCTGCTGAATGGTGATTCATGGGCAGTCCTGCAGAACAAAAAGACGCCCGGTGTGCCGTATGACCTGCGTGTGCGGATCATCGAAGCCGACCGCATTTGTTCTCCTGCGTTTATGGACATCCTTTCGCCGACGGACATTAACGAGCATCATGTTGAAAAGATCGTGCAAGGTGTTGAAACCGACGCAGACGGCATGGTAATTGCGTACTGGGTTTGCGACCGGCACCCGCTGGCGTCTACCAGCGTGACGGGATTGACGGCCTCGCACTGGACAAGAGTGGAAGCCTACGGCAAAAAGACCGGGCGGCAGAATGTTCTCTGTCTGATGCAGCGCGAACGTGCCGGTCAGCTGCGAGGCGTACCATTGCTGGCACCGGTGCTGGAAAGCCTGAAACAGCTTGGGCGTTTTACGGACGCAGAGCTGACAGCTGCGGTAATCTCCGCGATGTTCACAGTGTTTATCAAGAAGTCGGATCAATCTGACGAGGTGCCGTTTGGCGAAATGCTTCCCCCGGATGTGCAGGTGGATACGCCTGATAAGACTAGCGTGGAGCTGGCACCGGGCGCATTTATCGACCTGAACCCCGGCGAGGAAGTGCAGTTTGCAGACCCGAAGCACCCAACGACCGGGTTTGAAGCGTTCATGAACGCCATTGTAAAGCAGATGGCGGCGGCGTTGGAAATTCCGTCTGAGGTGCTGTACAAGCAGTTCAGCACTAGCTATTCTGCAGCCCGCGGCGCCTTGAATGAATTTTGGAGAACCACGGGAATACACCGAGACTGGTTCGCAGATTCTTTCTGCCAGCCGGTCTATGAGGCATGGTTCCGGGAAGCCGTGTGCAAGGGACGGATCAAAGCGCCGGGCTTCCTGACAAACTCGGCGGTTGCAGCGGCCTACATGAACTGTAACTGGAATGGCCCGGCCAGAACAAACCTGAACCCCAAGGATGAAGCCGAAGCAGCCCAGATGCGGGTGAGCTGCGGATTCTCCACGGCGGCACAGGAAACCGCCCAGATGACGGGTGGAAGCTATGAGGCAAATATGCGGCAGCGGAAAGCAGAAGCCGCACTGAAACGGGAGGTGGACGAAATTGCGGGAGCACAAGTGCAACAGCAAGCCGCTGTTCCTCAACGGAGCGGCAGCGACCCCGGCAAGTCCGAGTAATAAAAAATTTTGGGAGTTCCGCAATGCAGCCGAGACCGGCGGCACGGCGGAACTTCTGCTTTACGGTGATATTAGCCGCACGAGCTGGTGGGGCGATGAAGTGACCCCGCAGGCGTTCGCAGCAGACCTTGCGACGATTCCGACCATGGATGACCTGACTGTTCGTATTTGCAGCGGCGGCGGTGATGTCTGGGCCGCACAGGCCATTGGTGCAATGCTGGAAAACAGGGCTGGCACGGTGACGGCGCAAATCGAAGGTATCTGCGCCAGTGCGGCAACTATCGTCGCCAGCCATTGCAAAGTGGTCAAGGCTGCAGAGGACGCAACCTACATGATCCACCCCATCAAGGTAAACCCGAACGGATTTGTGGACATGGAAGGGTTGAAGCAGCTCATGGATGCGCTGACCGTGATGCGAACCAATGTCTTGAACCAGTATGCAAAAAAGACAGGACACACCGTCGAAGAAGTGGCGGCGTGGATGGACGCTACATCGTGGTGGACGGCGGCAGAAGCAAAAGAAAATGGCTTTATCGACGAAATCACGGAAAGCAACCAGACTGTGAAAATCGAAAACAGGAATGGTGCGCTGTTTGTCAACAGCATTGCTGTTCCGGGCACATTTGATGATGCCCCTGAATTTGTACGAAACCGCGCCGTGGTGGCCCCTGCCGCGACTGAGGGTTTTGTAAATAACACTGACCCGGCAGGAAAGCCGGACAAGAACGATGGAGGTAACGACATGGAGTTCAAGAACGCAGATGAACTGCGCAACGGCTGTCCTGATCTGGTGAAAGAGATTGTGGACGAAGCCCATGCGGAGGCACAGAAGCAGGAGCGTGATCGTTTGGCTGCCATTGACGAGATTGCGGATGCAGTCCCGTCCGATCTGGTGGCCGAGGCAAAGTATGGTGACAAGGCTTGTTCTGCGGAGCAGCTTGCTTACCGTGCGGCGCTGGATGCAAAGAAGAAGGGCCACAAACTGCTGGATGATACCGAAGATGATGCAGATACCAGCGGCGCAAACAGCGTTGGCGGTGCTGCCCCGGACGGGGTCTCCGGCACTGGCACAAAGAACAAGAACCAGACCGACGCCGAAAAGCGTGCAATGGTCAAGAACCTGTTCCACCCGAAGAAGGAGGACTAAACGATGTCTGAAAAAATGCTGAGTGAAAAGCTGGGCGAGGTTGAGTACGACGGCCTGATCGCAGGCGTGAACCCGAAAAAGCGCGTCGGCCCCGGCGTAATCGCTGGCCCGGAAGCAGCAACCACCTTTGTGCGTGGCACGGTGTTTGCCAAGAGCGCAAAGGATGGAAAGCTGTACATTCTGGGAACTGAGGCGTCCGGCGGCGATACTCTGGCCGCTGACTGCATCCTGATTGAGGATGTGACTATGAAGGCCAGCACGGATGAAACCGTTGCAGTCTATCTGGCAGGCTGTTTCAACCCGGACAAGCTGACCGTCAAGGACAGCTACACCATGACCGAGGCAGATAAAGACGCACTGCGGATGCGGGACATCGTTCTGCTGCCTGTGGTCGAAATGTAACAGGAGGACGTTTCAATGGCAATTCTGATTAACTTCTTTGACAATGTTATCCTTCAGGCAATTTCCGAGGAAATTGTCCCGAAGGTCAGCTTTTTCAAGGATCGCTATTTCCCCACCGGGGCGGGTGACATCTTCAAGGCAAACGAAGTTCTGACCGAGTACCGTAGCGGCGACCGTAAGCTGGCGGCATTCGTGGATCAGAAAGCGGGCGACATTCCCATTGGTCGCCGGAGCTATGAGGTGCATTCCTACAAGCCTGCCTATATCGCCCCGTCTCGTCTGCTGACCCTCGACGAGCTGACTAAGCGTGGCTTCGGTGAGGCTCTGTATCCGGGCATGGATGAAGCACAGCGCGCTGCCCGCCTGCTGGCAGACGACATGAACGACATGGAAAACCGCATTGCCCGCCGCGAGGAGTGGATGGCAGCGGAAACCATGATTGGCAACGGCTGCGTTATGCAGGAGTATATCGATGGCGCAACCAAGGGCGATTCTCTGGTTGTGAAGTTCTACGATGGCACCAGCGATCATGTCTATACCGCTTCCAAGAAGTGGAATGAGGACGGTGGTGATTTCTGGGGTGACGTTAAGGCCATGTGCCGTATGCTGTCTGCTCGTGGTCTGCCTGCAAAAGACCTGATCCTCGGCACCGATGTTGCCGACTACATCCTGACCGACGAGAGAACCCGCCAGTTGCTCGATAAGAACAGCGGCATCATCGTAGGCGAGATTCGCCAGCAGCTCACCCAGTACGACGGCGTTGTGTTTATGGGTACGCTGAACTTCGGTGGTTTCATGCTGAATGTGTTCAGTGTGGACGAAACCTATGAGGACGAGACCGGCAAGAGCGCCAGATACTTCCCGGCTACGGCAGCTATGGTGACTGCGCCGGACTGCGGCCATATGATGTACGGCTCCATTACTCAGATGGACTACGGCAAGACCGACTACACGACCTATGCCGCAAAGCGTGTTGCAAAGCTGGTCGTGGATCAGGACAAGGATACCCGCAAGCTCCGTCTGGGCTGCCGTCCTCTGGCCGCACCCAAGACCTACTGCCCCTACATCTATGCAGCTGACGTTGTGGGCTAAGAGAAAGGAGCAGGGATATGAAGGTCGTTCAGATTATTTCCGGCGGCTATGGCTTCCGGGCGAAAGCTGGCGCACCCACGAAGCTGATTCTGGCGGGCGAGGTCGTTTGCGTTGATGATGCAGAGGCGGAACGCCTTGTAAAATTGGGCGTTGCCGCTGAAGCGGAACTGGATGCGGAAACTAAGGCCATTGTGGAGCAGGCCGACGCCGACAGCAACGATGTGGAAACGCAGGAAGAAGCATCCGAAGCCGAGAAAAAGCCCGGCAGGAAAGGCCGCAGGACTGCCGCAGAGTAAGCAGGTATTACCATGACCGACTTTTTGGAAATGGCAATGGCTGATATTGACGATGTGTTTTTTCAGGAGTTTGTAGAACAGCATACCATTGACGGAGAAACGTTTGATGTGGTGCCGTATGAAACTGGATTGAAAGAGCGCAAGTCGCATTGGGAAGCCGGTGCCAAACAAAACTTTGACCAAGGCTTGTACATCTCACAAAAGCAGTTTTTTATCCGGGCGGCTGACTATGGCCCTGCTCCAAAGATCGGAAAGCCGATGGAGTACGACAGAATCAGTTACACGATAAAAAGCTGTCAAAATGAGCATGGACTGTATCTGGTCACGTTGGAGAGGGTGCGACAGTAATGGCAAAGGCAATCTATGACGTGCAGGTGCCGAACATCGGTGAAGTGGAACGTGCACTGGGAGATATGCGGGATAAGGCCCCACGGGCCATGAAAAACGCCGTCAACCAGACTGCGACGAGAGCCAAAAACATGATGATCCGGCAAGCGCGGCTTCGGTATGCTGTCAATTCTGCTGGCCGTCGTCACCTGAATGCGCTGAAAGTTCGCAACAGGGCGACAACACAGAACCCGACGGCGGAAATTTTTATTTCCAGCCGTAGAAATGATTTGGGTGACTTCCAGTCAAACCCGTCCGTTCCGCACATGGGGAGGGATTGGGTACTGTCGCCAGAGTTCCACACATCGCGTGTTTTGAAAAAATCGCCGATGGAAGCGCTGACAGGCGGACATACGGCGCTGGGGCAGGCAAGCAAGGGCTTTCTTGTGAAGTTTGATAGCGGGCACGTCGGCATGGTGCAGAGGTTAATCGGTCGCCCGGCGGAAAATCCGAAATCGACCAGATGGCGCAGTAAGAATGGCATCGTAGAAAAGCTCTACACCATGTCCAGCCCGTCTGCCAGTGCGATGCACAGCACTGTATGGCGAGAAGAAGTCGAGCCGGATAGTGAGATTATCTTGCAGGAACGGTTGCAGCATGAAGTGTCCAAAATTCTGATGCAGGCCGGGAGGAAAACAAAGTGAGAGCGAGTAACTATACACCGGTTGACGCTGTGAAAAAACTGCATGAAGAACTGGACAAGCTCTTTGCAGGAAAGACATTCAGTGGGCAAGGCAAAAATAAGACGCTCAACATTTTCGATTTTGAATTTCCGACCGACTTCGGCAATGACGAGGATGTGGATACGGTAGCCGCAGCGGCCCCGTTTATTCTGGTCAAGGCAGCAGGTTGGAGCATTGACAAGATGGAAGAACCTGAAATGGTGGACATGAGCCTGATTATTTGTACATATCAGACCCCTATTCGCAACAAAGAGGAAGGTGTGCGGGATAAAAAAGCTCCCGCCGTTCTGGATTTGTACAACATCATGCAGGATATTGGACAGCATTTCCGTGTCTACAACATCTTTGGCGATTATTTCAACGTGTTGCTTCCCATTGACTGCGCAATTCAACAGGATGATACAAGCCCGTATTACTTCGCTACGGTGCAGATGGATGTTACTTGTCCGAGCATGAGCAGCGAAAACAACCCGGAAATTGAGGAACTTATATGAACAATGCAAAAAATACTCAGACCGAAAAGGCGGCTGTGACCGAAACTCCGGTCAAGAAGGATGGGCCGATGGTTTACTGCGGCCCGACGGTAAAAAACACGGTGAAGCAGTACACGGTGTACCATGACAGTAAGGCGGTGCCGGATGCGGTGAACCGTTTCCTTGATGCCGTACCGATGGCAAGGGGCCTGCTGGTGCCTCTTGATAAATTCAAAGATACTCGCGTGGCTCTTGAGAATCCCAAGAGCAGCGCGGGTATTCTTTTTGCCGCAGTGAAAGCGGCACTGAACTAAGGAGGGAGAGAACATGGTATACAAGCATGGCGTTTATGTTGCCGAGCAGGGAACCAGTATTGTGGCACCCGTGACGGCAACTGCTGGCCTGCAGGTCGTTATCGGCACTGCGCCGATCAACCGCGCAAGTGATCCGTATCACTGCACGAATACCCCCATGCTGGCAAATACGCTGGCAGGCGCAACTGCCGCAGTGGGTTACGACGATGACTATGAGAAGTACACCGTCTGTCAGAGCATGGGCGCAAGTTTCAAGGTCGTCGGCGTGTCGCCGATGATCCTGATTAACGTGCTTGATCCCAACAAGCACAAGAAAAATCTGCCGGAAAAAACTGTGCAGGTCAATGACGGCGTTGCAGTGGTGGAGGAAAAGGACATCCTGCTGGACAAGCTGACCGTTAAGGCAGAGGAAACTCCGCTGGTGGCTGGTACGGACTACACCGCAGCATTTGACGATAACGGTTATGTGAACATCGTGGTGATCCCCGGCGGTGCTGGCGACAGCGCAACAAGCCTGACCGTGAGCGGTGTCCAGATCGATCCGACTGCTGTTACCCCGGCAGACATCGTTGGTGCGGTTACTGCAGATGGCGTTGAGAGCGGCATGGAAGTCATTCGTCAGATTTTCCCGAAGTTGAACATGACCCCCGGCATTCTGCTTGCTCCGGGCTGGTCGGAGAATGCACTGGTGTCGGCTGGCCTGCAGGCAAAGACAAGCCACATCAACGGCGTTTTCAACTGCGTGTGCATCGTGGACATCGACAGCTCTACTGCCGGTGCAACCAAGTATGACGACGTGAAGCGTCAGAAGGAAAAGCAGGCTGTGACCAGTGCGAATTGCTACGCTGTGTGGCTGTACGCAAAGGTTGGCGACGTGATCTATGCGGGTTCGGCAATGGCTGCTGCGGCGACCGTGGCGACCGATGCGAACAACGGCGATATTCCCAACGTAAGCCCGGACAACAAGCCTATCTCTATTTCTGCTGCCTGCCTGAAAGATGGAACGGAAGTTCTGCTGGATCAGGAGCAGGCCAATGTGGTCAACTCCTTCGGCGTTGCAACGTGGCTGAACATGAACGGCTTCCGTCTGTGGGGCAACAACACTGCCTGTTATCCCGGCAACACTGACCCGAAGGATCGCTGGTTCAGTGTCCGCAGGTTCTTCTGCTGGGATGATAACACCTTCATCCAGACCTATTTCCAGAAGGTCAGCGACCCGCTGAACAAGCGCCTGATCGAGGCTCTGGTTGACAGCGAGAACGTGCGCGGCAACAGCTTTGTCAGTCGCGGCATTTGCGCCCGCTATGAGCTGCAGTACATCGAATCCGAAAACCCCACGACCGATCTGCTGAATGGCACGGTGAAGTTCCACAAGTATATGTCTCCGTTTAATCCGGCGGAGGACATCGAGGAAATTGTGGAGTTTGATCCCAACGCGATTTCTACCGCACTGGCGGGCTAACCCAGAAAGGAGGAATAAACAATGGCACTGGACACGAATCTGACCCCGGAAATCGTCAATAGCTTCAACGTTTACATTGACGGCGTGAAAGCAATTGGCACTGCACCGGAGATTACCCTGCCGCAGATCACCTCGGAGACCATCGACGTTTCCGGCGCTGGTATCCTCGGCAAGATTTCCGCACCGAACATCGGCCAGTTTGAATCCATCGAGCAGGAAGTTTCCTTCAATCTCGTGTATTCGAGCTTTGTCAACGTCCTTTCTCCGAAGCGTCAGGTGAACCTTACCTTCCGTGTTGCACAGCAGGCGGTGGATAAGAGCCTTGGCTATGCCTATAAGGGCCTGCGCATCGTTGAGGTTGGCCGCGTCAAGGAGTTTACTCCCGGAAAGATCAAGGCGGGCGAGGGCATGGAAGCAAAGGTCAAGCTGGAACTGACCTACATCATGATCGAGAACGACGGCGAGGAAATCATTGCCATCGACAAGCTGAACGGCGTATACCGCGTTCAGGGCGAGGATATGCTGGCAGACGTTACCGCGCTGATCTAACGTCAAAGAAATGAAGCGACCGCCCCGAAAGACCGGGGCGGTCAATTTTTGTATCCGAACAGAAAGGAAAACCACCATGGAAAAGAATGTTTCTTCCGTCGCAGAACAGGACAAGACCGCCGAGGTTAAGAAGAACCCGAAGCTGATCGAGCTGGCCCGTCCGTACAAGTTTGATGATAAGGAGTATACCGAGATCGACCTGTCCGGTCTGGATGATCTGACCATCAAGGATGCGGTGCTCATCATCAAGAAACTGTACAACGAGGGCGAAATGGCCGTGATGATTACCCCTGAAACTGCGACTGCATACACCGACGCTCTGGCCGCCGCCGCAACGAAGCTCCCCATCGAGTTTTTCCAGCTGCTTCCCATCGGCGCAAGCAAGAAGGTTCGCCAGACTGTTCAGGCGTCGCTCCGTAGCGCCGCCGCAGAGGAAGATGGTGACGAGGACGAGCACAGCCACATCATGAAGTTCGGAAAGCCCTACACCTACAAGGGAGAGAGCTACACCGAAGTTGACCTGTCCGGCGTGGCGAACCTTACCGGCATGAATGTCCGTCAGGCGGAAAACCGCATGGAGGAAGAAGATATTCGCGCAGCGGAAAAGACCCTGAACTACTATTACTGCTGCCTGATCGCATCTATGGCCACCGGTAAAGATGTGGCATTCTTCCTCGGCCTGCCGCTGGCGGAGGCTGTACAGCTTCGCGCAGGAGTGAACCACAAGGATTTTTTCGCCTAAAGGGCGGATACAAAACCATCAGAAAGGCGGCGATAGCCCTCGCCACGGCTACACACACGAGTGCGGATTTCTACCTAAATCTGCCCGTGCGTGAGCTGGTGGAGATCAACGAGGAGGTGGCGGAGGAGTGGCAAAAAATCAAACCCTAGAGCTTTCTATTTTGATCGGCGGTCACGTTGACAACTCGCTGACGCAGGCTGTAAAGTCTGCGAATACTCAACTCAGCAGTATGGCGAACGGTGCATCGAAACTGGCGGCGAATATCGCAAAAGTAACGGTGGGCATAGCCAGCGGCATTACGGCTGGGCTGGTAGATGCAACAAAAGAAGCAGTTGCATTTGAAAGCGAAATGCTTGATGTGACGAAGTACGTTAGCGGTCTGACGGACGCGAACGGAAAGGTCAAAACGGACGCTTATGCGGAAATGTCGCAAGACATTCTTGACTTGAGCACACAAATTCCGTACACCGCCAAAGAGCTGACACGTCTGGCGGCTGCGGCTGGTCAGTCTGGCAAGAGCATGAACGACCTGATAGACGAGGGGTTCCTGAAAGACGTTGCCGAAATGGGCACGGCCATGGATATTTCTGCGGATCAGGCGGGCGACTGGGCAGCAAAGTGGGAAGTTGCATTCAACATGAACCACGATCAGGTCATGGAGCTGGCAGACCAGATCAACTATCTGGGTGCCCACTACGCAACGACCGCCGCTGAAATTGCCCAGACCGTAAACGACACCGGCTCTCTGGGTCAAATCGCTGGCATGGATGTTCAGAGCACGGCAGCGCTTTCTACGGCACTGCTGGCAATGGGCGTTGATTCTGGCAAAGTGGCAACATCCATCCGCCGGATGTATACGAACCTTTCTATGGGTTCAAAAGCTACAGATGCGCAGTCTGCGGCTTTTGAACAGTTGGGATTTACTGCAGAACAGTTTGCGAAGGATATGCAAAAGGACGCCCCGGCGGCGTTGAAAAGTTTGTTTACCGCTATCGGTACTCAGCCGAAAGACAAACAAGTGGGATACCTGAAAACGTTGCTTGGTCAGTGGGCCATTGAGAGCGGCGCAAAACTGACTGGAAATCTTGGCTTGTTTGTAAAAACACTGGACGATGTAGGTGATGCTTCCAAATATAACGGCAGTATGTATAAGGAGTTTATGCTGAAATGCGAAACCTCTGAATCCGTACTGACGATGCTTGGGAGCGCATGGCGGGCCGTCCGCATTGAAGTTGGAAACAATTTCCTTCCGGTGCTGAAAGATGTAGCCGGGTTTGGCATCGAAAAGCTGAATGACCTCCGCGCCGCTCTGCCGGATATTGCAGAACATGTAAGGCAGGTAATCGAGTATCTGCTGAATAATGGCGATAAGGTGGCTACGACCATCGCGGGTATCGGCACGGCATGGGCAGGAATGCGGTTTGCACCGCAAATCCTGCAGGTGGTATCCAGCGCGACGAAGTTTGCAAGCGGGGCGGAAAGCCCTGTGGGGCTTGTACAGAAGGGCGTGTCTGGTGCAGGAAAAGCTGGCAATCTGTGGCAGGCTGCAAAACTTGGAACACAGCTGGCAAACAGCGCTGTTCCGGCGGGCAGCAATCCTAGCTTCGGGCAGAGAGTGCAGAACACCATCCTTGGTAGCGTCCTTGGAATGCAGAACAGCAAAAAGCTGTTTGGGGCAAAGACGCCTGCTGGGATGGCAAAGGCAACGAGTGCGCTGTTTGGCAGCATTCAGCAAGCACAGGCTTCCGGCGGAATAATCGGACTGTTGAAAGGCAGTTCGATAGGGCAATACGGAGCCAGAGTTACAAGGTCTGCAAAAAATCTGGCGGGGACAGACTTTATACAGAACACGGTTGGAGTTGGAAGGTGGCTAGGACAAAAAGTTGCCGGTACACAGCTTGGCGGATTTGTAGGGAACATGGGCCAAAAGGCTATGGGCTTTGGACAAGGATTGCTGGGTGGAGCAAAGAACATTGCGGGAACGGCAATTGGCGGCGTAAAAAATCTGGCAGGCCGCGCAGCATCTACTAAAGTCGGGCAATTCGCCTTGAACGTTGGTGGAGGAATTGCGAAAGGAACAGGGGACACGTTCAAATTCCTTGGTTCTGGGCTGAGCCTAGCCAACACGGCGGTAGGCCCAATAGCCGGTAAATTGGGCGGTGCTTTTATGGGATTGCTCGGCACCTTCGGCCCGGTGATTACCGGAATCGGTGGAATCATCGCAGTGGTCAGCCTGCTAGGAGATCACTTTGAGGACATCCGCCAGATCGTCGGGAACGTGTTCGGCGAAAAGGGATTGGCAATGTTTGATGGATTTACGAGTAAAATCCACGATATTGCAGGCAACGTCCGCGATTCGGTGAGCAATGCATTCTCTTTGGAAAATCTGCAAAACATCCAGCAGAGCTTGAGCGGAAAGAGCATTTTCGGCATCGACGACTTGGGAACCACCTTCGGGGCAGTGATACCGATTATCGAATCGGTGAAAGGGCTGATTGGACAGATCGTAGACCTCGGAGTGAATCATATTAAGCCGCTGCTGGCTGATATTATGAGCTTCGCTGTAAACGAATTGTTCCCCGCGGTGTCGCCGCTGATAAGCATGATTATCAGTCTGGTTGGCACAACCCTGATAAACGCAATCAAGCTCGTCGTCGATGTGATCCATGGACTGTTGCCGGTGATTGAACCTGTTATTCAGGGCATTGTCGGATTGATAAAGGGCATTGTATCGGTGACGATTACGGTTGTGAATGCAATCATCGGCACGCTGAACAAAGTGTCTTTTACGGTGCCTGATTGGGTGCCTGCCCTCGGTGGAAAAAAATTCGGCTTCAACCTGAAAGAAGTTGCAATGCCTGCCTTTGCGAACGGCGGTTTTACTCACGGAGTCAGCATTGCGGGTGAAACTGGAACAGAGGCGGTTATCAGCTTCAAACCTAGCGTTCACGATAGCAATGTCGAAAACTGGGTGCGCGCAGGACGGATGCTGGGAGTGTCTGGCGAGGATGCAACTCGTGCGGCGGGTGTGCGGTATTTTGCAAACGGCGGTTTCACCGACGGAAGCAAGGAAAAACTGGACAACCTGATTGATTTCTCCAAAGCATACGGTAAGTACGCACTGCGTTCCAATGGCATCCGAACCACCGGCGACGCTTTGTCGATGCTATGGACGGTCGCCAACAACTCAATGTCTGGTGACGCTTCACTTGCACTGGCGGCGACCAGCATTGCAGCTGATGTTGCTCCGCTTCTGCTGAACAAGTACCTCGGAAGTGACAGCCCTGTAACCACTGCACTGACCGAAGCAGCCAAAAACTACAACGGCGGCACGGTGCTTTCAAGCTGGCAGGACGGCGTTCTTACAGACACCGGAACGCCGCTTTATGTGCTGCCGCCGAGGGATACCGGGCGCACGCTGTCCGAAATCCCGGTGAGCGCATATCAGAATACACCTACACCCGGCGGAAACGGCGGAAGCTCTCCGCAATTTGTATTTGCCCCGAACATCACAATCACTGGTGATGCAGACCGCCAGCAGATTGCTTCGATTATGGAGGACGAGTACGAAAAGTTCAAAGCCTTTATGGACAAATACAACCGAGAAAACAATCGAACCCGGTATGCATAAGGAGGCAGCCTGATGTCTTACACGACAAAGAGCGGTGACACTTGGGATGGCATTGCAAAAACTGTCTACGGTGACGAGCTGAAAGCCGATGTGCTGATGACTGCCAACCGAGAGTATATCGAAGTGTACAAGTTTGATTCCGGGGTGGTGCTTGCCACGCCGGAAGTGGAAGTTAAGGCAAAAACAGACGAAAGTCTGCCGCCTTGGAAAAGGTGAGGTGTGAGGGATGATTACGCCGCGTCAAGCGTTCCTGACGCTTGAATATGACGGAACGGATATTTCAAGCGACATCCGCAAAGATGTGGAAAACTTCACATACACCGATAGCGGTTCGGATTCGAGCGACAGCCTTTCCATTAAGGTGAACGCGATGGATCACAAGTGGATCGATTCGTGGATGCCAGACAAGGAAGCTGTGCTGCACCCGACCCTCTGCACGACAAACTGGATCGTGCAGGGGGACAGAACCGTTTTGGATTGTGGAACGCTGGTAGTTGACGATCTGAGCTTTTCGGCCTGCCCGGATGTTTTGACGATCGGAGCGGTCGCCCGGCCAAACGGGACGAGCTTTCATGAAAAAAACAGAGAGCAAGTTTGGAAGAATACGAGCATCAAACGCATTGCAGAAACCATTGCTGGACGGTACGGTTTGGAATGCAAGATGGATGCAGAGGATGTCAGCGTCGCTCTGAAAGAGCAGGATGATAATGACAGCTCTTTCCTGCAGAAAATTTGCGGCACATACGGGCTGATCCTCAAAACATACCGGAACAAAATCTGGATTTTTGACCGCGAACAGTACAAGAAAAAGGATTCGGTGGCAACGGTAAAACCGATTGACATTGTACCCGGCTCTTTGAGCTGGAACACAACGCTGGCAGGAACATACACCGGAGGCGAGTTTACTTATTCCAACCAAAAGAAAAAAGTGAACATCAAGGTGACAATCGGAACAGCAGACCGGATGCTGAAGCTAAACCAGTACGCATCAAGTGAGGCGGACGCAAAACGGCAGCTGCAGGCGGCTATCGACAACAAAAACCATTCGGCTACGACCATTTCCTTTACGACTATGGGAAACCTGACATATTGCGCGACGCAGTGTATTGATGTGGAAGGATATGGGAAAATCGACGGGAAATATTACATGGACAGTGTAGGGCACACCATGAATAAATCTGGCGGTTTTGTGACGAAGGTCTCAGCAAGCAGAGTGGGAGGATGACACAATGAGCAGCGTCATTCGCATTGGCACAGTGTCCAAAGTGAATTACGAGGATGGCACCATTGAAGTTGCATATGAAGATCGGGACGGTTCTGTGACCGATGAAATCTGTGTGGTTTCAAATGCGCTGTACCGGATGCCGGTTGTCGGTGCTATGGTTTGCGTTCTCCACAATTCCGATAGTCAGGAAATGGGAACGTGCATCGGAACGTTCTGGAATGAGGACAACAAGCCGGTCGGTGGAAAGAAACAACGTTACCGGTATGACTACAACGATAAGCAGGGAAAAGCCTTTGAGCAATACGATGGAGACAGCGGAGACTATGAAGAAAAAATCGACGGGAACGCAAAAGAGACCATCGGTAAAAATCTGGACTTCACTGTTGGCGGAGACGTGACCTTCAAGGTGGGGGCTTCGACCGTCAAGGTTTGCCAGAGCGGAACGATTGAAATTACCGGAACGACGGTGAAAATCACGGGAGCAACGGTGAATATTTCGGGCGGTTCTGGCGACTGCAAAATCAATGGCGTAAGCCTTGTGAATCACAAGCACGAACATGACGGGTCGGCAAAAGCTGGCCCGTATACTGTTTCGGGGAATACCGGTGTCCCGGTAAAGTGAGGGGGTGTTCTTTATGGCATGGGGCAGCATCGGGAGCTTTGCTGGACTGGTGTTTACAGTATCAAGCTGGCGAGTTCTTACGCCGGACAACATCAGTGGAAGTACGTCGAGCAACTGGGCGACGCACAGCGTGATCGGCGGAAAAGATAAAAGCGAATATGTAAGTCCCGGCCTGCGAGAGTATCAGTTCAACATTACGCTTAGTTCAAGGCTGGGAGTGAATCCGCGAAAGGTCTTTGACGCCCTGATGGATTTGTGCGAAGCCGGAGCAGTAGACTACTTCATCATCAACAACAGGCCGGTTTCTCAAAATCCGTTTATGCTTGAAAAAGTAGCGGATGAATGGGGCGCGGTACATCGGTTCTGGGGACTGACAAGCGGAAAGCTGACCTTGACGCTAAAGGAGTACACATGAGCGGTGAGCTGGAAAAGCTGATACTGGGCGATATTGATGTAGAAATCAATCCGTCCGAAAGCACGGAAGAACGGGATGTATATAACTGCCTCAAGACGCTTTACGGGAGCCGAGAAGGTGAACAGGCACTTGACCGGGAGTTTGGCCTGAACATGGACTGCTTGAGCCTGCCAGCCGAAGCTGCCGAAGCGAAGCTCACGGCAGAGATCATCCGAAAGACAAAGAAGTACGAACCGAGGGCACAAGTGCTGGAAGTAAGCTATGAAACCAGCCGAAGCCAGCAGGGGAACATTCGACCGAAGGTGGTGATAAACATTGTCTAATATCGCTGAATTTGCCGAAATCCCGGAGTATAGCGTCACAGATAATATGACGCTTGAGGATGTAAATAATCTAGTGACAGAAATTTACACCCGAAATTACAAAGCGGTAAACGGAACAACCCCGCCGTTGCACAGTGCTGACCCAATCACTCTTACGCTGAAAAGTATTTCTGAGCTGTATTATATGGTGCTGCAGGTTGCAGAAAAAAGAACCCGCTGCGCCTTGCTGAAAACAGCAACGGGTGCAGCGCTGGATAATATGGGGCTTCCGTTCGGCGTGAAGCGGAATGAAGCAACCTATGCAACTGTGACAATCCGATTTAATCTTTCGGCTGAACAGAAAACAGTTGTAATGATTCCACATGGAACCCGTGTCAGAACTGCCGCGGGTATTTATTTTGCCACAACGGCCTACGCACAGATTGCCATTGGCGAGACCTATGTTGATGTGTTGGCGCAAGCCGAGGTGGTAGGAGCCGGTGGAAACGACGTTCCAATCGGCGTTGTCGATACGCTGGTAGACGCCATTCCTTATGTTGCGGCAGTGGAGAATGTAGATACATCCAGCGGCGGCGCAGACGCGGAAAGCGACGATAGCTTGACCCGGCGGATTTGGCTGTCCCCGACAACGTATAGTTGCGCAGGGCCGCGAGACGCCTACGAGTATTGGGCAATGAGCTTCCGCTCTGATGTGGAAAATGCAATTGCAGTCAGTCCACGGAGCCAGCCTTGCACAGTGTATATCTTTTTCATGCTGACGGGCGGAAGGATGCCGAGTGAAAAGGATATGAGCGAAATGCAAGCATATCTGATGAACGAAGCTCGACGCCCCATGACAGATCAGGTAATCTGCAAGGCCCCGGAAGAAGTAGAGTACGGAATTGACTTTACCTATTATATCGGAGCAGGCAACGCGAAGGGCGCAAGTATTGTTCAGGAAAACGTTGCAAAAGCTGTTGAGGAATTTCAGCAGTGGCAGCGCTCCATCGGGAGGGACATTAGCCCGATGGAATTGATTTATCGCTTGCGCGTCGCTGGCGTAAAACGAGTAGAGCTTAGACAACCGGTTTACATGGTAGTCGAAGGTGGTTCGGATTTGGAAAAAGCGACAGTGCAAATCCCAAAACTGAGCGGAACCCCGACGATCATCTACGGAGGTGTCGAGGATGATTAAGCTGCACGACGCGAGAATTGCAGATGGACTGCCGCGGGTCGTTGCTGAACAGCCGTGGGCAAAGGTGCTGTCTGCAGTATACGGGGAACTTCAAGGCCGGATGCTGGAATATCTGGCAACGGGCATGACGTTCTCGGATGTGGAAAACTGCAGCGAGGGAATGCTGGATCAAATGGCAATCTATCTCAAAATCGAATGGTACGATTCTGCCGCCGATATTGAGACGAAGCGTAAGCTCGTAAGAACCGCAATTGAAATCCAGCGTTATGCAGGAACGGTAAAGGCTGTTCGTGAACAGGTGGAGACAATTTACAAAAAAGCCAGAATTGAGGAATGGTTCTCGTATGGGGGGACACCGGGATTCTGGAAACTGTATGTTGACATCACCGACGATCAGGAAACATATCACACCGCAGCAGAAATGGAAAAGCTGCTGGGCTACACAAAACGCTGTACCGCTCACCTTGAACACATCATCTACATCGTCGAACCGCATGAAAGATCGCCCGCCTACATCGCCGCCGCACCCTGCGGCATGGCGACATCCTGCACCGTAAAGGTCACCGGCAGGATCAAGCCGCGGGAAATCGGCGCAAAGGCGTATGTTGCCGGTGCGGTTGGAAGATCGAAAATGCAGGTTGCCGTGGCGCTGCCCGGTGCCGTTGAAGCAAAGGCAGTGAAAGCACGAGCCTTTACGGCGGGCACCGTTGAGCGGTCACACACGGCGATAAACATTATTATTGGAGGACAGACAACGTGAGTTGGGAAAAATCTAACTACACCGCCGCCGGTGCCGCCCTGCTGTCGGAATCTCTCTCCGGTGGTGCGCTGGTAATCACCCGCGCTGTGAGCGGCACCGGTACGGCTGACGCAGACCTCTCGGGGGAAACCGGGGTAAGCGGCGAAACACATGACCTGAAATTGCTGGACATCGAAACCGTTGAAAGCGGCGGTGAGACGGCTCGGCGGGTAAAAATCCAGATCACCGGTGCGGATGAAACGTACATCATGCATCAGGTGGGCGTTTACGGCAGGCTGAACGACGATGCCGAAACACTCCTGTTTATTATGCAGGATGCACGCGGAGTGGAGGTCCCGTCCACGAAAGTGAACGGCGATTTTGAGATTGAGCTGTCGGCGCTGCTTGCTGTGTCGAACAAGGCCAATATCAGCATTACCGTTGACCCGCAGATGCAGGCTCTCGCAAAAATGGTCAAGGCAGAAGTCGAGAAGCACAACAAAGATGCTTCCGCTCACGCCGATGCCATCACCGCCGCCGTCGGCAACGCCATGAAATCCCTCAAGGAATCCGGGGACGTTGTAAGCGAAGAACAGGTCAAGGCTCTTATTCAGGAGCAGGGCAGCTCTGGCGGGGCTGCTATCATCAAGGACATCACGATCCCCGCAGACGGTTGGGACTGGCAGCGGGAATCTGATGACGAGGAAATGCTGGGGATGGATGACTTCCGGTGTGTTGTTGATGTTGCAGTTGACGACGTGACGGAGGAAATGTTCCCCAGTGTTGCCTTACATAAAGCGGCCCTTGAGGTCGCAAAGCGTGCCGGGCTTTGTCCGACGGTGCAGGCTCTCGCCGGTGTCCTGCGCTTTTGGGCAAGGAACATCCCGACGGCGGATATGTCCGCCACGGTGGCGCTGTGGGCACCGGGAGGTACGGCGGGCGGTGGTTCCGCCTATGTGCTGCCTGTGGCGACGGCGACCTGGCTTGGCGGCGTGAAAATCGGTTCTGGCGTTTCCGTGTCGGCAGACGGCACGATCTCCGCATCGACCAGCGGTATCACACAGGATGAAGTCGTCTCTGCGGCAGACACGGACAAGATGCTGGACGAGATTTTCCCCGCAGAAAGTTGAACGAAACACCGGCATAACAGGAGGCTTATATGGCAGACAACAAGTTTGTGACCCTCGAAGCTCTCAAATCCACCGCTGCACGCTTGCAGCAGGAATGGCTCAAGTCCATCTCCAAGGCAGGTCATGCCCGCTTTGAGGTGGCGGAAGCCATCCCTGACGCATCCGCAGCGCAGGAAAACATCATGTATCTTGTCATGAACGACAAGACGCAGCACTACGACATCTACGCAAAGGTCAATGATGAGGTCGTCCTGCTGGACGATACCACTGTTGACCTGTCCGGCTATGCTACCAAGGAACAGCTGGAAGCTGTCTCCGGCGGTCTGGGCGGCACTGTGTACGCCGCGACCAAAGCTGACCTGTCCACTTCCGACGACAGCGTGATCTCCGGCTACTTCACCCAGAACACGGACGTGAAGCCCAAGAAGGGCGATGTCTTTGTCATGACCACCACCGTGGACGGCTCCACCTATGAGCAGTCCGCCTATTTCTATGACGGTTCTGCATGGGTGGCCATGACCGGTTCCGTGGATGCCGATAAGGTCATCCTGCGGGAGAACATCACGTTGGCCGGTGGCTATACGCAGGTCGGCAACCTGACCAAGAGCCAGAACGGCACGGCGACCTTCTCCACCAAGGGCAAGAGCGTCATGGATGCCCTGACCGAGATTTTCAGCAAGCGGCTCCAGCCCAGCATCACCGCCCAGCCGTCCATCGGCACGTTCACGCTGACCGGTGCTGGTGCTGTTGAGGCCGGCACTAAGGTAGCTGCTGCGGCCTACTCTGGCGCAACGCTGAATGCTGGCTCTTACCAGTACGGCCCGGCAACTGGCGTTGTGGCAACCAATTTCAAGGTGGAGCGCATCACCAACGCCGCCACCACGCAGGTTGCATCCGTGGATGCGGCATCCCTGACCGCTGGTTCTGACGACAACGGCGGCGCTGGTTTCATCATCGGCGATGCAGGCGGTGACAATGCCGTGTCCAGCCTGAAGTACCGCGTCACTGCCACCCACGGCGCAGGCGTGACCGCAAAGGACAATCTCGGCGCTGACTCCAGCCCGGTCGTTGCCATTGCGGCGGGCAGCAAGACCAAGGATACCGCTGCCTACACCCCGTTCCGCAACACTTTCTATGGTGCATCTACCAGCAAGCCTGCTCTGGACAGCGCGGCCATCCGCGCACTGGGCAAGACTGGCAAGGCGTATGCCGCTGGTACGCTGACCATCAATGTCCCCGTCGGTGCGCAGCGTGTGGCAATCGCCTGCATTGCGACTGCAAAGGGTGTCACCAAGGTCATCAACGAGACCGCAATGAACGCAGATGTCACCAGCACCTTTATGCTGACCGAGGTTTTCGGCGCATAAGCTGACTGACCTTACCAAAGAAGTATGAGGGGCGAGACCGTCACATGGCGGTCTCGCCTGCTTTTTTAGGGAGGACAAGCGTGAATGAATATTATCGCACTCGTAACCCACCTGAAACTGGTAGCACAGGAAGCAAAGAAGTATGCGGCAAGTCTGGCAAGTGAGCTGTCCAATGCAACGCTGGAAGCAATGCAGGAAATGGACAGGGCAAAGGCCGACCGGCTGTCCTCTGTGTCTGTCATGATAAAGGCAGACGGCTGGGTGGAGGATGAAACGTGGGAGGAATACCCCATGCGCTATGACATCACTGCCGCAGATGTGACGGCGACCGATCGCGCAGACATCATCTTGTCGCCGAACAGTTTGACCGCCGCGATGGACTGTGGTGTCTGCCAGACCTGCGAAACGCAGACCGGGAAAATTTGTATCTGGGCGAAGAAAGCCCCGGCGGAAGCGCTGACTGCTGAGTACCGGATTATTCAGGGCGAAAAGCCAAAGGAGGACTAACACATGGCATATGGAAACGTGAATGTCGCCGTGCCGGGCGTGTCGAACGATGAATCCAGCTATCTGAAAACAGAACAGGCCGGTGCCCCCGGCGGCGTGGCAACGCTGGATGCGGATGGTAAGCTGTCTGAATCGCAGCGTCCGGCGGTGGACGCATACACCAAGGCTGAGACCGACCAGCGCATCAGCGCAGCCGTGGACGCTCACAACGGTGCAGAGAACGCCCACAGCGACATCCGCGCCAGTGTGGCAGCCATGAACGCCAGCATCAAGGCCATTGAGCTGAAGTTCGGCACGAACGTCACCAAGAACCCGTTCAGCGCCACGTTCAGCAGCCTTGACGGCCTGACCGTCACCGGCGTGTGGAACGCAGATCAGGCGAGGGTGGAGTTCTGATATGGCTGAACAACCGTTTCTGGTTGGCAATAAAGCGCGGGAGCTGCTGAGGTATACCCAGAGGGCGACCCGCATCGTTTCGGACGACATCAGCCGGAGCGATGCCCGGAAGGTATTTCAGAAAGCCGCTGCGCTTGAGGACATCCGCGAAATGAAGCAGGTCTGCACAACCGCTGTCCATGCCCTTGATGTGAGGGAGAAAGAGGGCTTTACGAAAAGCACCTTCAACCTCTACGGCAGGGACATCAGGGAGATAGCCAAGAAGATTCTGCTGGATGCCCATGCGGCCAACGACGTGAACTTCGCCACGGAGTACGACAAGCGGATTGAAAAGATCGGTGAGGTCGTGGACGGCTGTTCTCTGCTGCTAGAATATCTGACCCTCTGCACGGAGGATGGTATCATCAGCACCAAGAAAGCCGGTATCTGGACAAAGAAGATCACGGATGTAAAATACCCGGCCATGAAGTGGCTCAAGTCTGAACGTGGCCGGGCAGAAAATCTCCGGCAGGAAGCAGAGAAGAAACGGCTTGAAATGCTTGTCAAAGCACTTCGGGCCGTCTTTGCCCAGCAGGAGCAGAAAACGGCATAACAGGAAACTGTTTTGCAATAGGGGTACGGTTTATATTCTGACGCTGCCGAATGGTGGCTGCGCTCTCCGAACACCAACAACAGCAACAACGTCTGGAACGTCAAGTCTGATGGTTCCAACGACAACTGGAACTACAACAACACCTACGGTGTTCGCCCCGCTCCGGCTGATCTGCGAGACGAGTAGGCATTTGCCGAAAGCAGTGCAACAGCCAAAGGAAACCGTATCCCGTCACTTGCCGATGCAGGCAAGTGATAAACACATCCCGCTGAGGTGGGCCATCCCTGCGGGGATGCAGCCCACTACCGCAACAGCGAACCAGCGGAGGGTCAAGTTTGACATACGAAGAACTGTGCAGCTTCGAGACGCTTTACAATGCGTACCTCGAAGCCCGAAAAGGAAAGCGCAGTAAGAGCAAAACGATCCAGTATGAGGCCAGCGCTTTGGCCTGTACCGAAAAGCTGTCCCGCAAGCTGGCCGTCCGCAGTGTACGGCAGCCGGGCGGGGACATCCGGCAGCAGATATGCTACACGCCGAGCCGCTTTGAAGTGTTCTATGTTTATGAGCCGAAGAAGCGCGTTGTACACGCACCGGCATTCGTGGACAAAGTGGTGCTGCACGCGCTGGTAGATAACATCCTGTATGAAGTCCTGACCAAGAGCTTCATCCGGGACAGCTTTGCCAGCCAGAAGGACAAAGGCACGGACGACGGCCTGATGCGCCTGAAAACCCACATGGTGGACTACTACCGCCGGAGTGGGCGCAGCGCAGACGGCTGGGTGCTGAAAGGCGATGTCCGGCACTTCTTCGCCAGCATCAATCACCAAAAGCTGAAACGAAAGCTCAAGGTGGTTCTGGACAAGCGCGGCGTTGACCCGCGTATCTACGAGCTGCTTTGCATCTACATCGACGTGATGGAAGATGGTCTGCCGCTGGGTTATCAGACCAGCCAGCTTTTCGCCCTCATGTTTTTGGATGAGTTCGACCACATCATCAAAGAAAAGTACCGCATCAAATACTATGGCCGGTATATGGATGATTTTTACATCATCTGCCCGGACAAGCAGAAGTTGCAGTGCATCTTGAAGGATGTGCGGGCGCTCATGGACGAGTACGGTTTGGAGCTGAACCAGAAAACGGCTATCTTCCCACTGAGGAACGGCATTGATTTTCTGGGGTTCCATTCGTATCTGACTGAAACCGGCGCGGTCGTCCAAAAGCTGCGTCGGGACAGCGCCAAACGGATGAAAGCCAAAATCAGGCATTGGGAAAAGGCATACCCGGCGGGTGAGGTAACAAAGGAAGAAATCCTTTGTAGCTTCCTTGCATGGGATGCCCATGCTGCACACGGCGATACCTACGCCCTGCGCCGCCAGTACGCAGACCGTCTGGAAAAATTGCTCAACTGCACAATTTCCATCCACCGAAAAATCAACTCGAATAAACTCGCACGAGACAGGCGACGCGCCCGGCAATGCCGCTGCATCTACAAGAAGCAGCACAAAGCCTTGACCGCCGCTGTCTCGCAGAACACAAGACCCATTGGCGTTTTGCCGTGGGCCTGATTTTATAAGGAGGTAACAATGGCAAACGTAAAACTGAGCACAAAGGCCGTTGGCAGCATCGTCAAGATCAAGGTCAACGGCGCGGCCAAAGATTTCATCATCGTGCATCAGGGCTTGCCCAGCAGCGCCTATGATGCAAGCTGCAACGGCGTTTGGGTGGTAATGAAGGACATCTATACCACGATGAAGTGGGACGGTTCCAACAACGACTACCTGAACTCCGACATGACCGCGTACCTGAATGGTACGTTCATCAGCCTGATCGATGCCGATATTCGCAATGCCATCAAACAGGTCAAAATTCCGTACACCAATTACTCGAACAACAATGTGATGAGCGGTTCTAACGGACTGAGCTGCAAGGTGTTCCTGCTGTCCGGCACGGAAGTCGGTTTCAGCGGCGTAAGCTACATGAACACCGAGGGTGCAAAACTGTCTTACTTCGACAGCGCAAGCAAGCGCGTTGCCTACAACGGCAGCAGCGCTGCCGTATGGTGGCTGCGCTCTCCGAACACCAACAGCAGCGGCTACGTCTGGTACGTCAAGTCTGATGGTTCCGACGACCTCTGGTACTACAGCAGCTCCTACGGTGTTCGCCCCGCTTTCGTACTTCCCTCTACACTCGTGGTCTCTGACGACGGCACGGTCAGCACGAACACTGCACCGGCCATCAACGCCAGTTCCACGAATCTGGGGAAGCAGAACGCACCCTTCAACTTCGCGTATACCGTCACCGATGCAGACGGTGACGCCCTGACCGTTACCGAAAAACTGGACGGCAAGACCACTGCCACCCGCACCGGCATTGCAAGCGGTACTGCGCTGACCTTTGGGCAGGGCAGTACCGCAGAAAATTTCCAGCGCATCCTGAATGGCTCCCATACCATTCAGATCACCGCGAACGATGGCAAGGAGAGCACCAGCCTGAACGCCACGTTCACCAAGAGCGTTACCAGCGCAAGTGTGACCCTGACCACCCCGCTGGCCGTGGATGGTGACATCACTGTTGCTGTCCTTCAGGTGACTGGCAGCATCCCGGACGATGCCGTGTTTAAGGCAGAAGTGACCAACAACGCCAACGACCCGTCCCCGGTCTGGCAGAACGCCACCACTGAGGTGCAGAAGGGCGTGAACATTGTGTTCACCAACAGCACTGCCGCCAACGGCGCGGCGTTCAGCTTCCGCGTTTCCATCAGCCGCGGTGCATCCGGCACTGGCGGTTACATCGAAGCCGTCTCCGGTGCATTCCAGTAAGGAGGACAGTCACCATGATTCAGTGGAAAAAGGACAATCTGCCCACCCGGCAGGAGAAGGAAGCCGCAGAAAAGAAGCAGAAGGAACAGGAACAGCTGCCGGAAACGGTGGCGGCTCTGAAAGCCGCACAAAGCGACACGGACGAAATGGTGGTCGATCAGGAGTATCGCATCACCATGTTGGAACTGGGTGTCTCCGATACGGACGACACCGATAACACTGATAACACCTGATAGGGAGGAAAAACATTATGTCTAAAGCATCTGAAATGGTTCTGTATCGTACCTGCAAGCGCATGATCCAGCGCGGCACCATCGACGGTCTGGCTGAGAAGATCGACATCTTCTATGCTGCTGGTAAGCTGACCGACGAGCACTACACGGAGCTGACCGGTCTGCTGGCAGCAAAGCAGAAAGAGCAGGACTAACCGATGGGTTGGCCTGATCTATGCGAAAGGCTGCTGACCCGGCTGGAAACCAGCGGTGCGGACACGACCGCAGAGCGCGGCGAGTTTGCCGTGCTGGTGGCTGAGTGCGGGTCAAGCGGCTGCAAAATGGCGTTGAGCCAGAAAGGAGAAAACGATAATGGCGATTAACGCATACTCGTGGGCGAAGGATGGCGAGAAGAATCTCTCCCCGTCTTTCAAGGTGCGGGAGTTCCGCTGTTCGGATAATACCGACCCGATCTTTATTGATTCGGAGCTGGTGGAAATCCTTCAGAAAATCCGCAACCACTTCGGGAAGCCGGTCAATATCACCAGCGGTTTCAGAACCGCCAGCAAAAATGCCACAATCAAGAATGCTGCGAAGTTCTCTCAGCATCTTTACGGCAAGGCTGCTGACATTTGGATTTCTGGTGTGACGGTGGAGCAGATCGCGGCATATGCCGAGACCCTGCTGCCGAACCGCGGAGGCATTGGCCGCTACCCGAAGGAAGGACACGCCGACCGTACTCACGGCTGGGTACATATCGACACCCGCGCGGCAAAGAGCCGGTGGGTGAGCTGAAAGTAGGAGGAAAACAGTATGGA